>ERZ724505.379-NODE-379-length-29258-cov-7.900729_pt1 | contig 29258 bp, 51 predicted proteins | sample MGYA00376038_ERZ724505 | MGnify/ENA primary metagenome ERZ724505 (study PRJEB28724, sample SAMN07190884) | wastewater metagenome | isolation source: effluent of sewage treatment plant in Hong Hong | place: Hong Kong | collected 2016-03-17 ...
ACAACATTGATACTAAAACTCCAAATCTTGGTCAAGCCCTAATGGCGGCATCAGTACCAGTAACTATTGCCTCTAATCAGTCGGCTGTGCCAGTTTCTGGCCCATTAACAGATACGCAACTAAGAGCAACTGCAGTTCCAGTTTCAGGACCGTTGACGGACACACAACTTCGCGCTACAGCAGTGCCAGTTTCAGGACCGTTAACAGATACGCAACTAAGAGCTACGGCAGTACCAGTTTCAGGACCATTAACTGACACACAACTTCGTGCTTCTGCAGTCCCAGTTTCTGCAGCATCATTACCACTACCTACAGGAGCTGCTACAGAATCTACATTATCTGCATTAAACGCTAAAGTTACAGCAGTAAACACCGGGGCAGTTGTAGTATCTAGTTCAGCATTACCAACAGGGGCAGCAACAAGCGCAAACCAATCCACTTCAAACTCTTGGTTATCCTCAATTGACTCAAGACTTGCAAACCAAATACTTGCAAAACTTGCAGGAAAATCTGTTGTAACTACATCACGCAATGATTACACAAGTACATCTGTAACTACCGGTGCATGGGTTCAATTAGTGGCGTCTTTAGGAGCTGATGTAACAGAGTTAGAAATATTTGATTCTTCTGGACAAACCTTAGAGCTTGGTATTGGCGCGGCAGCATCTGAGTCAAGACTAGTTTTAGTTTTTCCTGGAGGAAACGGTAGAATTCCAGTTGCAATAGCTTCTGGTGCTCGCATCAGTATTAGAGCAGTTTCTGCTACAGCTAATGCAGGCGAAATTGACATCAACTTTTATGGATAATTTTTAACACTGTGGCCGTAATGGTCATACTAGAGCAAATGCTCTACTGGAGAAAATAAATGAGCGCACCTTTAATATTTAATGGCCGAAGAGCAAAAATGCTAACACAAGATGGCATTTTACGAGCCGACGGTAGCATAATTGACAATGACGGCGTACCAAACCTGGTAAAAAATGGCCACGCTGAAATTAACGTTACTGGCTGGACTGTTTCAAAAAATACGTCGGCAGCATCTAGACCAGACTCTGGCTTTGTAACTTCCGGTACAAATATAACGTGGACACGCAACACCACAAATCCCATTGATGGTCAAGCTGACTTTCTATATACAAAAGATGCCGCAAACCGTCAAGGTGAACAGGTTTACTGCGGATTTACAGTTTCTAAAAAATACAGAGCTAAGGTGCTGCAAATAGAAGTTGACTATTTGGTAAATTCTGGCACGTTTTCGGCAGGTTCTAGCTCAACTGACTCTGATGTTATTGTGTATATTTATGATGTTACAAATTCAACTTTCATTGAACCTTCTAGCTTCAAGTTTTTAAGTAGTTCAAGTACAATTGCTGACAAGTTTGTGGCAAATTTTCAAACAAGTGCTACTGGCTCAAGCTACCGCATATTGTTTCATCAGGCTACAACGTCTGCTAGTGCATTTGCAGTGCAGTTTAAAGATGTGTCCATTAAGCCTTGCCAATATGTGTACGGCACACCTATCAGTGATTGGGTGAGCTATACTCCGACGGGTTCACTAACTACAAACACAACTTATACTGGTATGCGCAGAAGAGTTGGCGGTGACGAAGAGTTTAGAATTAAGACTGCGTTTTCTGGGACAAATACTCAAGGCGCTATGACTCTTAACTTACCAGTAACAATTGATACAGCAAAGATTCCTGGGACAATTTCAGGAGCTACAATATTTGGACAAGGTTGCGCAAGAGATATTGGCTCTACTGATTTTGATGTTGTTGTTGGATACAATTCTACAACAAGTGTAACGGTCTTACTAAAAAATAGCTCAGCAACTTATGCTTATTTTGTTCAAGTTGATACCTCTGCAAATATTCCTATGACAATTGCAAATGGCGATACTGTAGAAGTATTTTTTAAAGTTCCAGTTGTCGGGTATAGCAGTTCGACTCAGGTAAGTGATGGGTATGATGGTAGATTAGTCGCGGCTCGATATACGAATGCGGCTGGGACATCAATACCAACGTCAATCGGTACTGCTCCTTGGGCGACCAAAGACTACGATACAACCGGGTCATTTTCGTCAGATATTTTCACCGCACCATCAAGTGGAATATATGAAGTTAATTTATCAATGTCTACCCAGTCTCAAGCATGGGCGGCAAATTCCTATTTTTATGCGGGTCTTGCAAAAAATGGAACTTCAGTAACTCAAACGATTGCCCAAGTTAACGTGAATTCTGCAATTACCACAGGAGTAACTCTTGCGGGGACTGCTCAAGTATTACTGGTCGCGGGAGACACACTTCGTATTAGATACGTAAGTTCGGATTCTGGTCACAACTTAACGGCTTCGTCAGTTGACAATTGGGTAACGTTTAAAAAGCTCCAAGCACCTACAACAATGAGTGCGACTGAAGTTGTGGCGGCAGAATACAACACTACTGCCGCTCAAACACTAGTTGGCAGCTACGCAGTTAATGACATTTTATTTACTAATAAGGTAATAGACACTCACAATGCTTACAACACAAGTACGGGTATATACACTTGCCCTGTTTCTGGAGTCTACGAAATATCAGCGAGAATCGGTATAGCATCAAGAGCTTGGGCAACAACTGATGATGGCTACATTGCTTTATATAAAGGAAGTACAGAAATTGGACAACGAGTAGAACAAGTAGACACTGCTGTAACTAGATTTGTGCCGATGCAAATTACTCCACAAAAAGTAGTTTGTAACGCCGGAGATACATTAAAAGTTGGTCATATTCATGGACCCGCTGGAAGCTGGACTCTTGCTTCAACTGGTACAGATAGGACTTCAAATATTAGCATCAAAAGAATAAAATAAAAAGGAGCAGCATGATTCACATCAAGAAACTAGAAAATGCTTACGCAATCAAGGGTATAAAAAAATATTCTTGGCAGAAAACAGGATAAAAAACAAAATTCCGGCAGAATTTGCCAGATAAAAGGTGGAAAAATTGGGATATAAAACAGTAAATGTACTAAGCGGGGCAGACAATGCATCAATAACAGGCAACGCAATTGAAGTTCAAGAAAACTATATGGCTTCTTTTGTACCGACTTTTGGTGACGTATCTGCAAATGGTACTATAAAAATACAAGCATCAAATGATTTGACAGCAGCTCCTGTAAATTGGGCAGATATTCCAAATGCCACATCTACAGTAACTTCTGGAGTTGCTCCAGTAATATTACTATCTAGTATGTGCTATGTTTGGATTAGAGTGGTTTATACTAGGTCAAGTGGAGGCTCTACAACAATTTCAGTAAATATGAATTACTATTCAATTTAGGGGAATATGTGGCTAAAATAGACGTGTATATCAACAATGCAGAAAAAATGATTGTGGAGCATAAACTTTCAGATTATGAAACGCTGTTATATAAACGTATTAAAAACCTAGATAAGGGCAGTAAAATAACAATATGGCAGTTAATATTTATGCCGAATAACTCAGAAAATGGCCTAATAATGTTACAACAATTTATACAAAATCCCAACATACTATCAAAATATAAACTAAAAAAATATTTGTCTAAAAACTGGTTAGAAACCATTGAAAAAGAATGTGGCAAAAAATCACCAATTCCGGCATTATATTGGGCAGTGTTTGTTAAATATGCAAATGTTCCTTATGAGGACCAAACATGAGACTTACCAGTATATCCATAGTACAAACACCTATTTTAATAGACACTGATTGGCAGTCTTCACCAATATGGGTAGGTCACACAGAACATTTTAGTATTTCTTTAGAATTTAGTGGAGTTCCAGAAGGTAGCTTCAGTATTCAATATTCAAATGATGGAGCTGAGCCTACTTCTAGCAAAATACCAACAGGGTTTGCCACAGTTGAAGGAAGTACTCAAACCGTTGATGAGGCTGGTACACATGGGTGGAATGTTCAAAATGCAGGATACCGTTGGGTACGTATAATGTGGACACATAGTATGGGAACCGGATACTTAGATAAAGCACTGTTTCACGGTAAGGGAGTATAATTTGGCTAACACTTTTATACACTTACCTCCTACAGGCTCAATTACCGGACCAATAGATGTAAATGTTACAGCAAACACTGATAACATTGAAACTAGGCCACAAGCACTTGCCACAAAAGTTGATGATACTACTACCGCTAATGTAACCTATGTAGGAGAAGCGGTTGTGGGAACTTCAGCAGCAAGTTCATTATGGAGAATAAAAAAGATTGATGAAACATCTGGTATTGTAATTACATGGGCAGATGGAGATTCAAATTTTGATAATAATTGGAATAACAGGGCAAGTTTAACATACTTATAAAGGAATTAAAAAATGAGTTTTTCAAATACAGCCGAAACCGCAGTATTAAATTATATCTTCGTAGGTACAAATGTATCTTGGGACGGTAACACTGATTTATATTTAGCGCTTCATACGGCAGACCCAGGTGAAGCAGGTTCGGCGGTCACTTCTGAAGCAGCTTATGGCTCTTACGCAAGAGTGGCAGTTACTCGCGCAACTGACTTCACTGTTTCGGGCAATTCAGTATCAAATGCTAATTTGGAGCAGTTTCCACAATGCTCTTCCGGTTCAGAAAGCATTACATATGCCTCTATTGTTACTTCTGCATCAGGGGCAGGAACAATTATTGCTAGAGCTGCTCTAAGTTCTTCAATTACAGTATCAACAGGGGTTCAACCTCAGTTTGCCTCAAATGCACTAGTTTTTACAATTGACTAATAATTTGAAAGGTTTATAAAGTGGCATTAACAGCATTTAACAAAATAGGTAAAGCGTTTGATGATGGACAAGTTCATTATCAGTATGTTTACAAAGCTGCTATTCCTGCTTCAGGCACGGCTGGCTTTTTTGTTGATGCAAATCAATCTTCAGGTATTCCGGTATATAATGCATACGCTGGCAGTGCTTTAACTTTTACACCTTTAACTGGTAATAAGAATCAAGGTATTTATCCTGGAAACTTTCATTCAGGTAAAACTAAATATTTATCCAGAATGCAAGTTTTAGAAGTTTCTGGTGGAAGCCCTAATCTTTTTTATTTATGCGACTATCTTGGATTTTATCCATTAGTTGATTGTGACAATACAGACCAACAAGACATGGACAATACAGTCACATTAACCAGACAAACTTCAGGTGAAGGTGTTAGAGCTGTTTTAATAGCATCAGCCCCAATGGTATCAACAGCAAGCATTACAGTATCATACACAAATTCAAGCGGCGTTTCAGGACGAACTTCAACATTCAACGTAATTCCAGCTACAACCATTGGAGTATGCGCTACTGGTACTTCACCAAGTTTAGGTGGAGCTGGACAAGTATCACCGTTTATGCCGTTAGCATCGGGCGATATTGGAATTCGTAGCATTGATTCCGTTACTTTTGCAGCCGGTGCCGGTGGATTTGTTGTCATAGCGTTAGTAAAACCATTGGCGCAAATTCCAACTTACGAAACAGGTGTACCTTCTGAAAAGGTATTTGGAATCGAAGGTCTACGGCTTCCAGTCATAGACGAAGGCGCTTACTTAAACTTTTTAATTTCTAGAGGCGGCACTACTGCGCTTAATATGCAGGCAGAACTAATTTTTATAAACACATAAGGAACTCACATGGCAATTACATCTTTAGACAACTTAATATCGTCAATTTCTTCAGGCAAATCACTAAGAATGGACTGGAATAAAATAACAGGTGCAGCGGCTTACGCTGCTGGTCGTTGGTATGACATGTCAGCTTTAGCCGGAACACCTATCGCTAATGCATGGGCGGGTACTGCTTTAACATGGACAACTTGCACAGAAACCACAGGAAACGGTACTCAGATTTTTGGAATTCAAAACGGTGGAAACGTATCCACAGACATTAAACACATGATAAATGCTGCGGCTGTGACTGCGGTTGCAACCGGAGTACCTTGTCAATTAATGCTTGTTGATATGCAGGGTTACTATCCCGGCATTAATATGAACGTGGCTACTTCGCAAACTTTACTAGGAACTCCAACTCTACGTTATACAGACGGCGTAGGTGTTAGGGCATCATTAGTTATTACCTCTTCGTCAGGCGCTACTGCTCATAACTTATCAATGTCATATACAAATTCTGCCAGTACTGCGGGAAGAACATTACCAGTAACTGTGTCTTGCACTGCATCTGCAATTACACCACATATTACTCATTCAGGAACAGCAGCAAATAATTATGGTCCGTTTTTACCACTAGCAAGCGGAGATGTTGGAATTAAATCAGTTCAATCTGTGCAATTATCAGCGGCTTCATTGGCAGGAACAGCGGCTTTAGTTCTTTACAAACCCTTGCTGACCATTCCATTAACTACGGTATCAGTTGCAAGTGAAAGAGATTTCCTGAATCAGATTCCAAGTATGCCAGTTATTAAAGACGGTGCTTGTTTAACATGGTTGTTATTCACAGGTGCGGCTGTAGCAGCTTCAACTAACTTTTATGGTCATGTCGAAGCGGTATGGGGCTAATGAGTGGCATTAGTACGTAACGGTAGAACTATATTTCAAAATCCAGGTACGTTTGGCGGGGCAATAACCCTGCAATCTGGTAATTTTGTTAAAGGTGGATTGAGAAACAGGTTCACTCAACTAAGCCAATTGTTTGGTGGGTATAATAACGGAGCCTTGCAACCTAGTTCTTTTATTTTGCCACAAAAGTCTGGAGCAATATCAAGCTTTACTGGCAATAATTTAACATTAACGCCGACAGCTAATTTAATCCCAGCTCTACCAATGAGCGCATCAGGCTCAATAACACTAACTGTTACAAATGCACAATTAGACCAAGTTATTCAACTAATTGCGAACGGGGTATTGGCTTTAACAGGCAATGCTAACTTAGCCGCTGCTGTTAGTGCGACAGCATCAAGTGCTTTCACATTATCTTCTAGTGCTTCATTAGGTGGAATATTTCCGGTTACGGCATCAAGCACTTTAACTTTGTCAGGTAATGCTGCATTAACTGCAAAAGCTTTTATGGAAGCAAGTGCTGGTGGCCCTACTGAACTATCACCTGAAGGCTTAGCAAATGCTATATTAGATGCTTTACTAGCAGACCATAACAACGCAGGTACTGTTGGAGAAGCATTGAATAGCATTGGTGCAAGCGGTAATCCTTGGTCTTCTGATTTATCAAGTAATAATGCTCCAGGAACATTTGGAGAAAGAATTCAAAAACTATTAACAACTGGCAAATTTATAGGATTAAAATAATATGAAAGATTTTATAAAAGATATGCTTAGCGAAACTGGTTCTGTATCTTCAATGAGAGTTATGGCATTTTTATGTCTTATCACTGCTATAATACTAGTTTTTTTAAACAAATCTGGATATGAAACATTTTTATTGGCCGCAATGGGTGGAAAAGTTGCTCAAAGTATAACTGAGAATAAATCATAACTGAGAATATAAGACAGTGGAGAACAAAGGGTAAAATATGGAAAAGCAAATTGATAAATTAGAGTCTAAAATTGACAAAATAGATGAAAGACTTGATAAAATTGACGTTCATTTAGCAACTTACAACGAACAGCTTAAAATCCATATTAAACGTAGTGAAACATTAGAGAAAGAATTAAAACCTATAAAAAGTCATGTTGGATTAATGAATAGTTTGGCAAAAATAATTGTATTTATTGGAATTTTAGCTAGTATTTACTCAGCATTGAAGTAAAGGTCAGTAGCAGATATAAAAGGTAAGCTAACATGTCAGAACTATTAAAAGACTTGTATGATAAATCAAAAAATGCCCTAAACACTGTTGACCGTGCAGTTTCTGACACTAAACGCAAATTTACAGATGCTCTAGTTGAGGCTACAGACTTAACTCCTGCAGACATGCGAAAAGGGGAGTTGTATGAACAGCAAAAACAAGAGCGTAAAGATGTTACTGGTAATTTATTTGATATTGCTACTCCTGATGCTACTGCTGCAATTGGTAAATTAACTAAATTAGGCAAATTAGGCCAAATGATGAATAGGCCGGACATGATTTCTAACATTGTCTCCAATGCTGGCAAAGTTGCCTCAAAAGGTAAAGACCTGTATGGAAAAGTTCAACAAATTAATCCTGAAGCAAAACAAACAAATTTTGGCAAAGTGGTGGTGGCAGATAAAACGCCAGTTAACACTGGATATGGCCGCGTTACTGTTGTGGACAATGCTCCAAAACAAACCGGATTTGGAAAAGTTACCGTGGTGGACACAGAGCCTAAACCTGCCAACTATGGCAAAATTATTTTCAAACCGTTTTAGAATCCTGAAGAGCCCATCTGCAATAGGTTAGAGATGGGACGCACATGTTGTCGCAATTTCCAAACATTTGTCGCTATACTGTCGTTTTTGTCGCAATATACTGTTGACACATTAGTATGAAGCAAGTAATAAAATTATCAGTTCCAGCAATTTCAATTAACGCCGCATACTACAACAATAAAAAGTTTGGATACCGTTCAGAGGTAAAAGAATGGATTGGAGCTGTCTGTTGGGAATTAAGTCAACATGATAATAAAGAATCCCTAAAGGCATTACGGGAAAATTTTGACCCGGCAAAACATGGCTTTAAGGTAGACATAACATTTTTTACTCCAAAATTTTTCAATAAAGCCGGTCAAATATCTGCTCATAGCATGGACGTAGGAAACGCCAGTAAAGTGATTTTAGATGTTTTATTCACAGAACCGTTTTTCGGCACAAACAGCTCTATGAAGTGTGAGAACATTTGTCATGACGACCGTTTTATTGTAGAACTAGTTACAAAAAAATTACCGGCGGCAGATTACGGTCATCATATTGAAATAGAAATTATAAACCTGCCACAAAAACCATAAAAATTATGTAGTTTGTGCGTTAAATATCCTGAATAACCGCAACTAATTCTCCACCTTCCGTTACTCCAAATGTTATAGGCATGTAATTTTGCTCAACAACAATTTCCTTCAAATGATTAAAGTCATTAACATAAACATCTTTATAGTACTTTTTATATAAGGCATATTCGGCATATCTTAACATTCGATTCAAAACGTTTATGTCTTTCTTAGCTTTTTTCTCAGCCAAATCATATGTTGCTCGCCAATCTTCCATGTATTTTTGTAAGTCTTCAGGGTCTACAGGTTGCCCCGATTTTTTGAACAGTCTAATGCCACTCATGCTATCTCCCATCCCATGCAATTTGATAATATTTCTGTTAGTTGTGGAGAATAACATAAAGTACTGTCTTCCGGTCCAAAGTATACTCTATATTCATGATTTTCCTTTGATACTACATAAATATCATTGACATTGCTAAGGTTAAAACAAAAGGCACTACTCTCATCAAATTTTTCATTGATGAATTTTGACTTGTATGCTTTTACTGGCTTAAAACTCATATTTAACTCCTACAAATAAATTACCATTTGTGCTAGCCTCTACTGTTCCAAAAACTGGCCCAAATAAGCGCCTACTAGCATCTATTTTGTAGCTGTTGTTCGAAATGTTGTAGCTTACACCTACCAAATACTGTAGCTCCACTTTTTTAGTGCTCGTATCTGTCTTTGTACTTTCTTTTGACTTGTCTACAATAGTGGTTTGTTTTTCTTTAGTGCCGTCTGGTCGTTCAATTTCTTTAACAATGGTGACTACGTCTTTTTTTACAGTTTCTACCTGTTTTACCTCAACTTGTGGTGGCTTTTTGTATCCATAGTAGTATGCGGCGCCGTGAGTTGCCAATAGTATTAAAATGCCCAGTACTGGCAACATACTTTTTTTACTGTCCGTCAACATTTTTCTTCTCCATTTCTGCCAACACTTCTTTTCTAAGATAATAATATTGCACAATTTCACTTACGGTCACCAGTGCTACAAATGTAGCTAATGTTCCCAGTAGGTATTTTTCAGATGCGTACATGTTAACAGCATCCTTAGCAAAATAAAGTACTAAAATTGCAGAATTCAGTGCTAGTTTTGTATTTAAAGTCATTTTGGCTCCTTTTTGCCTAATTGTTTATTAAGTTTCTCTAGTCTTTTTTTCTTTAAATATTCAATTCTATGATATGTACGAAACTGTAGCACGTTAGTTTTTTCTTTTCTACCTAATTTTCTAGAAACATAAATTATTAGTACAATAAGACCAACGTATAAAATTGTTAAAATGATTAGGTACATATTATTTAACTTCTCCATACTTATTTCCTGCTATAGGCTCCGCCTCTAATGGTACTAATAGTTTTGTCGTATTCTCCATATAATATCTCATATAACTACATGTCTTGTCAACATCTTTTTCAGAAGAAATTAGTACAAGTTCATCATGCACATTGGCTGCTATATAAGCATTTATACCTTCGTTTTTTAATTTTTTAGACAATTCGATAGAGGCCCTATTAACAATGGAAGCTGCAAAAGACTGAATTGGAAAGTTTAAAGCATTATTTAGCAAATTATTTAAAACTCTAGCGTCCTGCTTTGCAAGTGCATATTGCTCTGGATTTTTATGCAGTACCTTCCACAGGTCTAACCCATTTAATATAGGTTCTCCCCATTTAGCCAAAATTCGTTTTATGTCTGGCAAATGTCGTACTCGGCCAGCTTTTGATTTTACAATACCATTTCGTTTTGCACTTTCTCTAATTTCATCCATTCTTTCTTTTAATTTTGGAAATGATGTAAAATAAGAGTTAACAATTCTTTTTGCTTCTTCCTGGCTTATATTTAAATCTTTGTGAAGCTTATAGTCTCCCATGCCATATCTAATGCCAAGCGCAAATGCTTTAGCAGCTTGTCTCAATTCTGGTCTATGCTTTTTAAGAAAGTTAGGCGCAGATTTATCAGCAGAATATTCAGAAAGCCCATAAACTAAAATGGCCAATCGACTGTAAAAATCTTCCTTATTCCTAATAATGTTCAACAAGTCTTCATCGCCGGCATCGTCAGCAAAAACCACAACCTCAAGCGAGCTGTAATCTGCAGAAATTATTTTATTGCCGTTTCCAGAAATAAAAAAGTTTCTTAGTCTTGATGTAAATTCTCTAACAACTGAATCCGGCTCTTCTTCTTTATTTTTAATTCGCGGCAATTGTTGTAAGTCTCCGGAATAACGTCCAGAAGTTGTTCTATGTTGATGAAAACTGGGGTAAAAAACGTCATCTTCTTGCTCTTCCAAAAACCTGTCAACATATGTAGACTTTATCTTATTTAGACTGTTCAGGCGCTGCAATAGCTTCACCCAGTCATACTTCACGGCCATTGCTGACAAAAACTCATCGTCAACCTGTGGCGAACCTTTATCAGTGGTACTCAACGGCTTTTCATTTAGGAGTGACTTTGTAGTAGAAGTACCAAAAAATAAACGTTTCAAATGGTCTTTGCTGCTCAAGTTAAAAAAATGTTTTACACCATCCTCTTCCAAAAGTAACTTTTGCACTTGATTAATGATAACGGCAGGTATCCGTGCTTTACCGGAAACATAATTTTCAAAGTCGGAGTCCTGCAATAGCGGTCTAGTCAAACCTTTTTTAATCTCTGTTTTAGTTAATTCTTTAGCTTTTTTAATATCGGCGACACTAAAGGAAAATTTTCCAGAATCTGTTTTTGGCCACAATTCGGGAGCCATAAGTTCGCCTAATTTTTGCTTAAAACGCTGGTTTAATTCAAATGGATAGTTTTTTTCAATGTACCACTTGTTGAACGGTCCTAACAGTGGTTCAATTTGAGCATAAATGTCAGCCTCAAGTTTAGAAATAATTTCTGCTAACTCTATTTGCGTTTTTTGCATGTAAGGAACGTCTACGGGAATACCGCGAAGCTCGGCATAAATAGTTACATGTCTGTATAAGTCCATTGTCTCCTTTTGGAAGAACTCTGTTAGCCCATCTGCAACCAATTGCTTTTCAAAATGCTCACATAGGTTATAAGTTAATTTAACATCTTGCATGGCATATTTTGCCCTAATGTTATAATCTGCCATAAAATACTGTTTAGCGTTACCGCCATTGGCCTTTATGGATTCTAGCATTTCTAATTTTTCATCTGTGGCCTGGTCACCATAAATTTCTTTTGCCAACTCTTTCAAGCCATAGGAGAATTTATTTTCGTCGCAAAGATGGGCCTTTAACATGCTATCTTCCCAAATCGACTCAATTAAATTAACATCAAAATAATGATAGACAAAACGAGTATCAAAACTTCCATTATGAGTCAAAAGTTTACATTTTGTTAATTTGCCTAATATTAATTTGCAAACTTGTGCAGAAACTACTTCTTCTAGCTCAGTACCATTCCATTTTCGGTGAACAATGTTATAAGCATTTGTGCCATCATATAGAGCAATGTCGGTAATTATTCCAGAACGGACATTTAAGCTGTTTGTCTCTAAGTCAAATGCTATTTTTGAGCCTGGTTTAAGTTTTCCCAGCAGGTTTAGTGCAGCTTCATTTGTCTCTATTATTTGGTCCATACTATCGTACCTTATCAGCTTTTTTCTTGGCCTGTAAATAAAGTTTCTCAAGTTTTTCCATGCCGACATTAAGGTCCTCAAGCATTGAAATTGGAATTTTATAATACTGTGTAATGTAACCAACATTATGCTTATCATACAACGGCAAATCATGCTTCTTAACCAGTTTTTTAATGCGAGCTACTAGCTGCACTGTATCAAACACATATATCTGGCCGGTTTGGGCAAAGTTGTACATAAAGTACCTACAACCATTTTTTAAAGATTGAAAAGGACCTCCGGGTTTGTCCTGTTTTGACCATCGCTCCATGATAAAATTTGAGTACTTTTTAGGGTCGTAGCTATCATTCTTCAATTCTAATTTTATTTTAGTTCCTTTTATAACAAGGTCATGACTACGGTCAGTAGCATGTGTTAGAAATTTGTGCTGCATTAATAACAGTCTTTCGGCGTCGTTGCCAAATGCTAAATCTTGATAAAATCCCATTTAAGCCTCACTACGGTAAAAATGTGTTAAACTTTCTATTTCCTCGGTCCTTAATGTCTAGGTGAACCCATCCGACGGTGCTAACCGGGTCTTCTTGCCAAATACCGTATATTTTTTTCACTTCATTTCTAGATTCAATTAGCTTGTCTAAATTACCGCTTTGGTCAACAATATCAATTGCCAGACACTGCACATGTAAACTTTTTTTAACGCCGCCGGCGGCAGAATTTGCAGCACTTGGCCTGAAGCCAGACGACACAGTAACATTGTTTACTCCCAGGTCTGCCAAAAATGCGTTTACAACAGTCAACAGCCTGTATGCATTTTCAATTTTCTCCGCCGTTAATTCTGCATGGGTTTCTCGTTCTGGATATTTTCCAGATGCTGTCAAATAATCTTTTAATGATATTTCTGCCATTTATGCTCCATTTTTATTCCAAATCGGAATATTGAATATTTAAGTTTCTTTTTTTCTTAACTTAGTTTTTGCTACTTCTGTAGGCCTGTTACCATTGGAATTAAACCCGCCTCTTTTCTTTTTCCTATCGCTCATTTCCACAGTACGACCGTACCCAGTATTTTCCTGTTCCCAGTACTTATACTTTTTGTTTTTTATAAGCCCGTATCGGTCTTCAGACTTATTCCAATCATCAAACAGTTCTTGTTTTGTTTGTGTTATCTTAAGCCTAAATGGTCCTGTAAAATTTGTTCCAGATAGTTTACAATAATCTAGTCCACCATCAATGCTAGATTCTCCGCAGCTACAGGTTCTAAAATCATGCCGTGTTCTTGAAAACACAATATCCTTACAGTTATTGCACTCAATGGCATTAACCTCTATTTTAACTTCTTTATCGTATGGACCACGAACTTTGTAACGAGACACTTTTACTCCTTCTAGAGTATTTACTCTACTGGCATAATTGCATAAACTTACTCTACTGGTTCATATGGTAGCTTTGTATCCAAGTTAACATCTAATGAAGCACCTTTTGTACAAAGTACTGACTCAACTGCCTTAGTATAACAATAAACTAAAAACTCAGAGCTGTCAAGTTCGCGTGGAACTGCGCTGCGCAAGTAAGTTTGTCCTGCAAGGTCCTTAATTGTTCTTAAGTCTGATGCTGTTAACGTGATTTTCAATTTTTACTCTACTTTCTTGCCAGTTTTGGCCGGTTTATAGTTTTTCTTACAAGTTTCTTCTTTTTCTGCCGCGAATCTGCCGTTTTCTACAATAAGACAGTTTGTGTAATATTCAATGCAGTCGCGTTTTGTGTACTGGTCAACTTCTTTTACTTTAATGTTGCATAAAATCATTATTGCTGCAATAGCCTCCACGGACCCTCCTTTTTTAAAATACTTTTTAATTTTTGCACACCATTTCTAAAATGCACTTTTGTTGTCTCATAATTAGCATTTAAGGCTTTAGCGGTGTCAATTAAGTTCCCATGCTCTAAAAATGCCGCCAACACTTTTTGCTGACAATCTGTTAGTTCAGTCAAAATAGAAAGGTCCAGCTTTTCGTCCTTACAATGCTTAACAATGTTTTCATATTCATAATGTTTTCTTAGCCTTTTTTCATAGTTTTTATTGATTCTGTTTATGTTCAATAACGTATTTTTTACACACTCAAATCTAAATGTTTTTTTGTATTTTATTTCTTGGTCATAAACATGAATTTTAAAATCAACTTGTGAGTTGGCGTCTTCTAAATCTTGTGGATTAAACGATTTTAGTTTCAAGCTTTCTCCCTTTTGACGTAAACTGGACAATAATCAGAATGCTGCCAAGGCTCTACATTTTTACCAAGTGTTGCAAATAAGCCACACTCACATTTTGGGCCTACATGTGACAGACCCTCATCAACGCTGCGAGGAACATAGTCTTCAAAATATGTTTGAAAAACTCCTATAGTACAGTTTCCAGAAATAGATAAGTCTGTGGACCGGTATGATACAAAATCATTTATGTAATCAATGTAGGAAACTTCTACAATAGTTGAAGGCGACACTGGTCCTCCATATTTAAAACAAATGTATAGTCCGCCTGTAGATATTAATAGTTGAGGTAGGCCATATCCGTACATGGTTTCTCCTTTTTTTATACATTATCAAATTTATTCCACAATGTCAACTTTTTTTATTTGGTCCATAATAATATTCAGGATGTGTACCATCTAAATACGTTTCTCTGTAAGAAATGGCATGGATAAATAACCATGAATAAACTTGACCTAAAACTTCACCCCATTGTAGGTCGTGGTCATATGTCATTTTTTCTAACACTTTTTCAAGTTCTAAAGTAACGTCTCCAAACGGCTGAAGCTGCTCTTTCTGCATTAACTGATATGCATTCACTGTTCTAAACATGGGTGTACCTGGCTGATACAATATTGTTCTACATTCTGGGCATAGTAAACCGCCCATTTTTACTACAAAATCTTTTGGTTTTATGAGGTCGTGGTCTGTTGAACATTTTTTAGACATGTTTTCTCCATTGTTCTATTTTAGCGTACATATGTACGTCTTTAGTGAACATTTTCAGTCCGGGTTTTCTGTGCTGCACAAAATCCGAACTTAAGCGCCGCTCGAGCCAAATCCTCCACCGCGGTCATTTGTGTTATCTAACTCATCAACAAACACTGGCTCAAATTGAGGTAATGGTAAAACAATAAGCTGGCCAATCCGGTCGCCAGGCATATAGGCAATTGTTTGCTTAGTAACATGCTCTTTCAATATTTTAAATTTAAACTCAATTTCTCCTCGGTACCCAGAATCAATTATCCCTACAGAGTTTGATAGTACTTGAGCTTTTGAGTAAATACTACTTCTTGAAAACAGCATTCCAACATAACCTTCTGGAACCTCTATAGCAAGACCTGTTTTAAAACAAACATTTCCATATTCGTCAAAATACTTTTCAGTTGCCACAATATCAAAACCAGCATCCGCAGGATTTGCCTTGCGTGGCAAAATTGCGGCTTCACTCAGTTTTTTAAATTTTAGTTTCAATTTTCCTCCAATATGTTACAGTTTATGTAACTTTCTAGTTTATTTTAAGTCCAATTTCTATACTTAAGGTATAGTTATAGGGAGAAAGTTAAACCTTAAGGGTAATCGTCTTGCCATCTCATTTAAACCCCCACCTAAAGTAAGCCCATAGTAAAAATACAATTGAGCAAGTAAAATGAAAAGCAGACCAAAATAATAGATTAATAATCATTTGTTGTTGTAGTTCATTCATTCCCCACCTCCAATCAACTCATCATCAGCCTTGAGTGCTTCACGGGCTTTTTTACCTGCTATATAATAAGTTAATTCTTTATTTTCATGGGCATAACCAAAAGTGTTTGGCACTTGAAACTCAGAGATATCGTTTAATGCTTCACCATAACTTTTTAAATTTTTAAAATATCTTTTATTTGTTAAAGAGCCTGAAAGTTCCCATGTTTCTCTGTCACCATAAAACTCACAAGCCGACCTCAACCCCTCACGCGACTTTTTGAGCTTGGTAATATCAACTATATACTTTTCCTTAATTTTAAACTCGTGCTCAGTAAATTTCTTATATCGTTCAATTTCTTTTTTTAACTTATCATTTTCAATATTAGCTCTAGATAACTGACCAGATAAATCATTAATTTTACCTGTTTTTAGCAGCTCCATTTCGTCATATATATTATTATTAATTTCTGATTTTTCGTTCATATCTTCGATAAGATTTTTGTATTTATTTTCCAACTCCAAATAAGCACGGGCTAATATGATATAATTAGAATTAACATTGTCTAAAGCTAAATCTTTTTTAATAATCATCTCAGCGATTTCTTTCGGTGATTTCATGGCTTAACCTCCAGTATTTCTACTATTTGATTAATACATTCGGTCGCTTCTTCATAAGCACATCGGTAGTTTTGTCTTATTGGCTTAATTGATGTGCATAAATCAGAATGTCCATAACATTTTATTTCTTCTAAAGCATCAACAGCCACCTCGAGAGCGCGAGTTAAAGTTTTAATTATAGTCCCTTGCCTGCCAGCTAAAATTCTTGATTCATCTTCATTTATCTCATTCAGCACTGATTTTATTTTGGTGATTTGTGTGGTCATCTATACACCTTTCCTTTATATCCACATTCATGACATCCAATACCGAGCGGTACTCCATTTTTATCAAATGTTGTTCCTTTTGGTGGATATCCTTCGTTAGACTCGTAACAACCTGAGCAAGACCTAACAAAGTATGTGCGTTTCATTTTCTTTTCACTCATATCATCCTCTAAATTTCTCTCATTTTTATAAGTTTAAAATTATAACTTATTGAAATTTCGTTACTTACTAAAACCACAAGTAACATTTATGTCTAATTTCGTTACTAAAAACCTTTCGTGCTAGTATGCCGGGCGCTACTCCGACTAATCATACGGCAAGCAGTTATCGGTCCCATATGATTTTAGGTTGAGGACGGCTGCTAGCCCGGACAGTTCGCTGTCTACGATTACCTCAATTACTAACCCGCGTGTTCTTGCATAATGGCCTCGTATATTTCAACGCTCTGGTTATGCGCGGCTTCCACGCCTCTACTAGCACTACTCGGATAAGTTATTCATCCTTCCAAATTCTCTCATTTTTATAAGTTTAAAAACCTTTCGCCCTTGGGATAATCTCAGTTATATTTGCAATTTACGGTCAGCGCTCGGCCTCCGTTTTAAACAAATTACGACTTAGATTAATGAAAAAGTCTCACCGGTGCTCGTTTATTATCCCAAAGGCTACTCGGACTAATTCTCATCTAATGGTACAACTACAGCATATCCTACTTCAATGCCTTTGTCAATCACAACTGGACCTAAATTTAATAATTCTAATCCAACGTTCATTTTTAACATTTTTCTGCTTGCTTTTGGATATTGTTTTCTAAGTTGAGCCGTCATTGCCGATTTAATTGTGTTGTATGTCTTTTTAGATACAAATAAATTACTGGGATAGGCCTGTTGTTCCTTTACAAGACCAGCCCGCTTTAACAATGCTGGCATGTTGCTATATTCTGACTTTTTTAGCTTTAGTGTTTGTATTTGCATATTAAACCTCACCTATATAAATACTGTTTTCAATAAATTCTTGAGATAGTTCTGGGTCCATCAAAGTTATGTTATCACCCAACATAAAGTCATAATAATAGATTTCACTAAATTTTAATTCAACATTATAATATCTATATTCATATAACATATCTTTTGGTTCATAATAGTATAATCCTGGTTTCATATGGGCTTCTACTGTATCATAAGTGTTCATTAACAATTTGTCCAGCATTATTTAATGTGAAAAAACATTTTTGCGTATCTGTAGAAACATAGTTAGTCCCTGACTGCAAAATTGTCAAAAATCTTTTACTGGAGCCCGTTTCCTCCATGTAGGCAATATACTTACCAGACCTTGTGCGTAACAATATTTCGTCAAATCCAGGCCCGTTGCCACAAACATCATAATACTCTACAATGGGGTCACCGGAAATTGCCAAATTGCTTAATTCAATCTGCATGTTGTTAACAATAACTTGCTGATAATCAATGCGCTCTGTAAGTGATTCAATTTGCTGTTGAAGTTCTACAATATTATCTTCATTGTTTATGGTAGATACCTGCAATATTGCCACTAAGCTTTGTAATGTTGTCAGTTGCTGTTGATACAAGCTGATATCCTGGATATTCATGTCCAACACAGTCTGCATTGTTTCCAACTCTTTTTTAATGTTAGCTACATCTTTTGTGTTTTGGTCTACTTGATTCTGCAATTCATACTCGTCTTTACCAAACAAATTGTCACAAATTTGCGTATCCCAATGGCATCCGATGCGCATAGATTGTCTGTAGCCGCAGCCAGAACATGAGTACATAAGTGCTGCCGTGACTACAAATCCAAGTAAAAAGTATGTTAAGCCTGTTATAAAGTTATTTAACGCTTTCATATTGTCTCCTATTGTTGACTTGTAGACCCGTTATTAATTAATGTTATCAAATTGTTTATAAATGCTTGAACACTGTTGGACACGCAAGCATCAATGGCCTGCGAGCGGGCAGGTTCTGGCAACGGCGGCTGCGCGGCATCTACTTGAGAAGTGCAACTTTGTCTAAAAAATTGTTCCATTTGGACTGACAATGCAAACGTGTGAACAACATTCACTGTTTGGGTAGTTGCTGGCACGTCAACCTTAATTTCAGACGGAACTTGCGTATCTACTTTGTTATTACATGCTGCTAATATGGTCATTGCTAGCATAGTTATTAAAAATTTCATTTGTCCTCCATGAAACCAGTATCTCACATGCAGAAAACATTGTCAATAGAAAAAAATAAAAAAGCCAGGAATTGCTCCTGGCCCGTATCATCTTGATACATTGATTCAAATCCATTTGGACTACATTATAAACTTTAACTACATATTATAAAGAAACTGGCCGGGCGCGACTCCGGCAATGCGCTTACTATGGATTAGGTTAAAGTATGACTTCGCTGGCCACGCCTATACTTTTTTACATTGCGAATCACAACCGTTTCCATTAATTCAGCACCCTCTATTGTCTTTCGTGCGTGTTCCAGGTCATTGAGTATTGTATTCAGCTTCCACGCCTCAGTCTCCATGTTTTACTACGCTAATACTTCCCAGTTATGTACTTCTTTACCCTTACGAGGTCCTTTTTTAAGAATTTCTTTACCCTTGTAGATAAGTCTAACTGGACTGCCAATTTCAAGGCTACTCAATTTGTTTTTCAATGATGCACATGACTTAATAATAGTTTCGTTTCCGTCAGCATCTGTAAGCTTCACTTCTTCAGTGTTGTATGTAGCATCGGTAGAAAATCCAGCAAAATAACCGTCAATTTTTCCACCTGACTGAATAGAAATGTAGTAACCTGCTTTTTCTTGCTTGTCTGTCAGCTCTTTGCCTACTACTGCAAAAGTGCGTCTAGGACCGTTTCCAAGCACTACTGGCTTTAAACTGTCGAAATTTGTTTCCATGAGTTCTCGCTTTTCTGGGCATTTTTGCCCGGTTTGTGGCCATTTCGGCCATTTGTTTGCACTAGAGCAATTGCTTTAGCACATTAGTTTTTGTTTAAATGTCCAACTTCTGCCTTTAACATTTGGACCATATCTTTTATTTGTGTATTGTTTGAGCCAGTTTCTAACAATTCCACTTTCCGGAAATTGTCCATACAAATTATAATGTCGGTGTTAAGCTGGCCCCCTGCTCTAACAAACAGTTCTAGTTCTGATATTAACAGAAGTGCTTGTAGCTCCAAGTTAGACATGTTTTTTGCAGGATTTGTCATGTTATTTTTCCGTTTCGGAAATTCCTAAAGATTTTGAAATGCTGTTTTTTACATGATTTCTAAAACCTTCTTGTACAGCCTCTCTATAAATATTTTCATAAGAAACATGTCCTGTAAAATTCGTTAAAATATATACAGTTTCTTCTTTAATTTTATCTCTAATCTCTTTGCTAGATTTTATTTCCTCTAAAGCTATAGCTGCCGCATCTTTCAAAAGTTTTTGATATTCTTCATTTTGATTTAATGCTTCTTTAACAATATCTCTTAAGGCCCCATCTATATAATGCTTCCAATTAAATTTTATAGCAGTTTCTATAGAACTATCTATTTGAGTAATGGCATATTCAATTAATTCTTTGCGTTTCTCATTGTAGGTAACTTTAATTTCTTCTGCTTTTGCTTCTTTTTCACTGTTTGAAAACAATCCAAAAAACATATTAGTCATGTCCTTTCAGTTTTTCTACTGCTAATTTATTTAAATATTCACCTTCATCAATTTTTGCTGACCGAGGCTCTCCGTCCTGTCGCAATTTTTTTACCCAATATCTATCATCAAACTCCGGCCTCTTTTCAACGGTGTATGCTGCCATGGCTAAAGAAGCTAATGCAGACCCGATATGCTTGCAGCCACTTTCCGCATCAATGTTTCCTTCGTCCAGAAACTGATAGATGTGCCTCAGTGCTGCTGCGATTTGCCTACGAACAAAGAGTCCTTCTCGGTAATTATCTGCTTCGTACTTCTTTGCTCCATATGTAAAAGCTTCTGCCATGGCGTACATTGCCTCTATAGGAACGTGCGTCATATCTGGTTTCCCAGCGTCAAATTTTTTTCCAGTAGTAGACATGTTTTCCTTTCTGATTCCTTCTTTTGCAAATTCTTTTCTTATTTCTAACATCAATCTTGATACTTGTTCTAAAGATAAACTCATTGTTACTCTCTACTTCTAAAATCTACCACATTAAATATCCCCAATATAAGTTAAGTTCTTTTTAGCAAATTCTAAATATTTTTGTATAGTCCTAAACAAAACCAGCTCATTTTCTAAGTAAACATAAAAACCTAAAGAAGTTGTATATCCCGCCTCTACTAAAGTTCCATCTGATAGCATTTGGATGGAGTTAATGTCATTTGCTTCTACATGCTTAAACAGTGTTTGAATATTATCTTTCATGTTGGCCTCTATTATGTTAAATTATTGTTTATTCTCCACATTTGATAAAGCATCGTTCATTCCTTCAACGAATCCCTTCAGCATTTCTAGCGCATCGGAGCCATCTTCTTCAATTTGTTCTACTAAGGAAGTTAGATTTGTCTTACAGTCTAACATACAGTCTTCATACCCAACGGAATAAATCATGTCATAGTCGGCATCAGTTATTTTTAACGTCTCTAGTTCACCATATTTCTTTTTTGCCATTTTGCCGCCTTTTTTCTAGCTTATATATGCAGTTTTTGCCTGTCAATACTTTTTCTACAAGTCCTTTAGTTTTTTATGAATTTCTTCCGCCTTTTTAAGTATGATGTACCCTTTGTCAGAAAATAATTCTGCCACTACTTCTTCAAGTTGATGCGCAGTCAAATCTGCAGTCTGGATGTAACAATATCCTAAATATGCATGTAATATTTCATGTTTCACAGTGTAAATATCGGTTTCTTTAAATGTAATATGTTTTTTGTAAAAATCAGTTTCAGCAGCAGAACCGTCTTCCACTATAATGTTATCATGCTCATTGGCCTTGTAAATACACCATTCATCATCATAAATTTGAACTTTAAAAAATTTTGCATCAGCCATTTTTACTACCTTTTTTATCCGTTTTTTGTAACTTTATCCATTGTTTTATTAGGAAACTATCTTCGTAAAAAATTGATTTTGGATTTAGCACAATGTTTCTTAGCAATTTTGCGTAGTAAGAACGTTCTTGTCTTTTCAGTTTTTTCACAGATTGCCTCAGATTTCTAAAATTTCATATTTAGAGCTGCTAAAATTCCTTTTTATAGAATTTTCTGGCCATTTGTTATTCTTCTGAAAATATATTAATTTTTCTAATGCTTTATTTATTTTATTATTCCCATTTAACAAAGACTGTTGACTTGCTTTATAAATATTACAAACATAGTCTTGTTTCGATATTACAATATAATAAAAATCAAAAGGCTTATTGTAAACTTGGCTAGCTATTTTTGTATATAAAGCAGCAGATATATCGTATGATAAGAGTTGCGAATATGCATTTTCTTTAAAAACCTCCAGCTCAGAAGAGTAAGATGTTGATTTTATATCTGCTATAAAACCCTGCTCAACATTGATTGCATCTGCTCTCATTTTTACTTTTACTCCACTTATCTCCGAACAGATTGTAAATTCTTTTTCACAAGAGTTTATCATGCTCACAGCCTCAGCTCTATTATTAAATGCTTTATGCATTTTTTCTATTTTCATAGACTGAGATAAAGAAAGTATAAGTTTGTTGGGATGCTCTAGTTCAAAGTTTTTGTATGCATGTCCAAGTTTTTTCATTTCTGGGTACACTACTATTTGAGAATCATAAAGTTCTGGTTCTAGTATTTTAGTATGTATGGCAGTACCTTCGTCTAATGAAGCTGATTTTTTTAACTCTTTATTTCCATTTATATATTCGTCTTCATATTTTTTTACATCATGGTATAAGACTTTAATTACACTGGAAGATAAAAATTCCCTATCTTTATGATATTCTTCATTTGAAATATATTTGTTAATACCTATTTCTAATTTTTTACTCACGACATTCCTCTTTTCCAAATACAGACTTTATATAGACTTTTTCAACATGTTCTAAAAACTCATAGTAATCCATATCATTTTTCTACATGTTTTACAAGCAGCGGTATGTCCGTCTTTAGTGTATTTATCTTTTCCAAAATAAGAAAGTTCTTTTTCATAACTGCACCTACTACATTTTTTAGTGTTTTTTAACTCTAATAATTTTGCCATGTAAACTTCCTTGTTTATCCTATATTAGATTGCAATTTTTGTTCCGTCAAGTGTTTTTTTAAAATTTCTACAACGGCTGCATGTCCATTGTGGCTAGCCCATTTAATGGCGTAATTATCATCTGCTGTCAGGTCAGCGCCGTGTTCTAGCAATAGCTTTACAACGGCTGCATGTCCATAGAGGCTAGCCCCTTTAAGGGCGTAATTATTACCGGCTGTCGGGTCAGCACCGTGTTCTAGCAATAGCTTTACAACGGCTGCATATCCATAGAGGCTAGCCCATTTGATGGCGTAATTATCATCTGCTGTCAGGTCAGCGCCGTGTTCTAGCAATAATTTTACAACTGCTGCATGTCCATAGTAGCTAGCCCATCTAAGGGCAAGGTTATCGGATGCTTTCAGGTCAGCGCCATGTTCTAGCAATAGCTTTACAACTGCTGCATGTCCGTTTTCGCTAGCCCCTTTAAGGGCGTAGTTATCTTCGGTTGTCGGGTCAGCGCCGTGTTCTAGCAATAGCTTTACAACGGCTGCATGTCCATAGAGGCTAGCCCGTTTAATGGCGCAATTATCTTGAGCTGTCGGGTTAGCGCCGTGTTCTAGCAATAATTTTACAACGGCTGCATGTCCGTTTTCGCTAGCCCAGTGAATGGCGTAGTTATCTTCGGTTGTCGGGTCAGCGCCGTGTTCTAGCAATAATTTTACAACTGCTGCATGTCCGCTTTCGCTAGCCCATTTAAGGGCGTAGTTATCTTCGGTTGTCGGGTCAGCGCCGTGTTCTATATATTTAGCTGCCAATTTAGTTAGCCCTTTTTCACATGCTTCAAAAAATAATTTTTGTATATTTTGTTTAGGTATTGTCATAAAACTCCTTTATGTCTATAAGCTCCAATAATCGGCTTTTTCCAATCTTTAAAATACGCTTTTGCATGCAGATGCGGAACAAAATATTTTTCAAAGTAAGAAAGTGCAGCATCAAGTGGTGCATTTGTTTCGTCTATTAGCCAAGCAGCGTATCTAAATAGTAAAGGATAATTCCCGTTGTGGTTATTAATATAAGTACCAGGATGTTGAATTGCCATTCTTAACTTTTCATGCTTACGCTTTTTCAAAACTTCTTCCAGCTCTAAGAAAGAATTAACGTTTGATGTTGGACGCAGTTCTTGTTGTCTTTCTGGCAACGCAATTGTATACAGGAAATCTGAAGTTTGTAGCGGCCCAGTGTATAGTAAAGATTGCTCAACTTCACCGCGCATGGCTCCTGGCATTCTAGATAATGTTACTGGGTTTTTATTAGACTGGTCTATGCCCGAAAGCCCAAGTTCCTGCAGTTGTTTTGCAAGTCCTAGCCAAATTCTCTTGTAACGCTCGTTTGCCGCGTCAGAGCCAGGTTCTCCCAGATTTAAATTGTCAGCCGCAGATACCACAAAGTGAATTGATTTGGTGCCGGAAAACGTAGCCATACTTACCAATCCAGATTGTTTAAGGTCGTTAGCCAGCAAATATTGGTCAGCAATTGGCATAGTGTCAGATTCAAATAAAAAGTTTCTGTATGCTGCAATTTGGTCTTTTAATCTGCGTTGACCGCGAATTGGGTTTATGCAGAAAAAGTTTCTGGGCTGGATGTTATCGGGCTGACAAATTTGGGTTCGGAAAGTCCCGCCTTCTGAATTTAAATCACAGCTAAATACTTTGTCAGACTCTGTAAATATGTGTTTTAATGCATTCATAAAGTTGCACCGTGTTCTAGCAATAATTTTACAGTGGCTGCATGTCCGTTTTGGCTAGCCAATTGAATGGTACAGTTATCTTGTGCTGTCGGGTTAGCGCCGTGTTCTAGCAATAGCTTTACAACGGCTGCATGTCCGTTGTAGCTAGCCCATCTAATGGCCAAGTTATTACCGGCTGTCAGGTCAGCGCCGTGTTCTAGCAATAGCTTTACAACTGCTGCATGTCCGTTCTTGCTAGCCCATCTAATGGCGTAGTTATTACTGGCTGTCGGGTCAGCGCCGTGTTCTAGCAATAGTTTTACAACGGCGGCATGTCCGTTTTCGCTAGCCCATCTAATGGCGTAGTTATCATTGGCTGTCGGGTCAGCGCCGTGTTCTAGCAATAATTTTACAACTGCTGCGTGTCCGTTCTTGCTAGCCCATGTAATGGCATAGTTATTACCGGCTGTCAGGTCAGCGCCGTGTTCTAGCAATAATTTTACAACGGCTGCATGTCCTTTTTCGCTAGCCCATTTAATGGTCAAGTTATTACCGGCTGTCTGGTTAGCGCCGTGTTCTAAACATTTGGAAGCTAATTTTGTTAGTCCCGTACTACATGCCTTATAAAATAAATTTTGTAAATTATGCATAGATTACCTCATATTCAAAAGGGAAGTTGTTTTAGCGGTGGTTTCCAAAACTGAAACATCTTTACTTAATTGTAACTTTGAATAATCATAGAATAAACTAGCATCTTTTGGGCTTGCTTTAGAATTAATGCCAAATTTACTTTTGTTATTCAGTAAAAAGTTTCTCAATTCTCCCCATTTTACCCAGTAGTTTTTGTTTTTTAAATGTGAAATTAAATCCTTAATGGAAATGGAGTTTCCAGAATACTTGCTGTAAAAGTCTTCTAGGATGTACACTTGCCATTCCGAATACCTACTTTCCAAAATAAGTTCTGTAGTTTCTGACTTGTATACATAAGTTTCCCATTTTGGATTGTAGCGTCTTGTGTATAAATGATATGCAAATTGCTTAATGTTTTCTGGCTTAAACAACTCTGCCCCATTTTGCTTATCATAATCATATCTCTTGTCGGTCAAGTCAATGAAGGAAAATCGACGGTTGCCTTCATCAATTTGAAACGCATCATAGTTGTTTGAACTGAAATAGTAGTTGGCATAGTTTCTAGTAACTTCTGCATCAACTCCTTTTAGTTCTACTTCCATGGTCTCTTCATTTAACAGTTTCACTTTTTCTGCCACTTCTCCAGCAATTTCCAACGCTTCATTAAAATATACTAATGTTCTATTTTTAAGCTGCTTATTAAATTGTTTCTTTAAGTTTGATGTTCCCAGTTCTACAAAATTATCATTGCCGTGCAAAGCTTTCATGATTTTTCCTGCTATGCCTTTGCCAACACCTTGAGCACCAACGGTTACTAAATAAGTAAAATTTCTTTTTTGCAAGGAAATTGCAAGCCAGTCCAAAAAGTAATTCAAGTCATTTTCTCTATTGTCTGTCAAATGTCGGAAAAAGTTTAGGTAACATTCTGGAATAGGTGCTTCAGTAATAGGAACATTTTTATACCAGTTCTCTTCACGCCATTCCGGTGGCTGATAACAATTAAAAAACTGTTTACCATACTCTTCATAAAATCGCTTGTTAAGTTTTGGATTATATCCTTCGTACAGTCCATATTTGACCAGGCTTTTATATCGTTCCCCCTTCAAAAGTTCTTTTATTGTTATAGTATTTATTTCTCCGTGCAACGTGTCTGTTTTTGGGTTATATATAATAAATTTTTTCTCGTTTTCTGGACTAATTAATTTTGATTTGTATATATTCTCCACTAGTTTACGAGATTCAAATTTATCCAAAACTTCTTCCAGATATGACATGAAAGCTTCAGAGTTAAACTCTTTGTTATTATAAAATGTTGACGGTAACATGTAAACAGATGTATTAGATAACTCAACTAAGAGGTCATCTTTATCAATTACTCCTTGCCTAAAAAGACTTAAAATTTCTTCTTCTAAAATTCTAAAATTCAAAAGTTTTTTAGTAGACACTCTGCCTCCAATATTTACTTTACATTGCCTGTTTATTATTTTCAATCCAATTTTTTAAAATTTCTACAACTTCTGCATGTCCGTTTTCGCTAGCCCATTTAAGGGCGTAGTTATTATCTGTTGTCGGGTTAGCGCCGTGTTCTAGCAATAGTTTTACAACGGCGGCATGTCCGTTTTCGCTAGCCCATCTAATGGCGTAGTTATTACTGGCTGTCAGGTCAGCGCCGTGTTCTAGCAATAATTTTACAACGGCTGCATGTCCGTTGTAGCTAGCCCATCTAAGGGCGTAGTTATCTTGTGCTGTCGGGTTAGCGCCGTGTTCTAGCAATAGCTTTACAACTGCTGCATGTCCGTTGTAGCTAGCCCATCTAATGGCCAAGTTATTATCTGCTGTCAGGTCAGCGCCGTGTTCTATACATTTAGCTGCCAGTTTTAACATTCCTTTTTCACATGCTTTAAAAAATAATTTTTGTATATTTTGTTCAGAAATTGTCATAAAACTCCTTTAGGCTTATTTAAAACATTCTGTGTAATAAAAAGTTTTATTTTTAAACACAACAAATTTTAGTTCCGACTCTGCAAAATTCTGCCTAATGAAAGAAAGTTCTTGCTCATCAAATGAAATGTAGCCTAAATTTTCCATTTCTCGCTCATTAATGTCTAGATTATGGTACTGTAATGCTTTAAGTACAAACCTAATATATTTTGGATGAATGGAGCCATTTCCCTTTCCCTTGATTTGATTTATGCGATTTCCAGATTTTTGTAATTCAATGGTACAGTGCGGCATATTGTTACCGTCTCGCAAAGAGTATGTTTCTACTTCTGATTTGCCGTAGTAAGAACCTACACAGTGTCGCATTAAGTTTCCTTCACGGTCATATGCAGCTTTTGTCTTAAGCTTAACATATTTGAAAACTTCTGGCTCTTCCGGCTTTGTTCGTAGCACAACTTCTACATCTTCTTCAGTTTCTACAATGTTTGCTCCTTTTTTAACTAAAGTAGCATTCCATTTTTCGGTGCCTGATTTGGCTTGCTCATAACTCATTTTTTGTAACCGTGTTGGGGCCTTGTCTGACAATAAGTAGTCTAAAATATGTTCCACTTCTGTTTGATTTAGAGGATTTTTTTTAGCATATGCGGCCAAAGTGGTGTTAATCCAATTTTGGACTTCTTTTTTTCTTAGTTCGTTTGTTGAAACGTTTGTGTATTGTAAATATGTTTGCATGTTTGCTCCTTTTTTCTGCCTGTCGGCATTTTTATATATTATGTTATTTTGTTTACTTTACATTGCCTGTTTATTATTTTCAATCCAATTTTTTAAAATTTCTACAACTGCTGCATGTCCGTTGTAGCTAGCCCATTTAAGGGCGTAGTTATCTTCGGTTGTCGGGTCAGCGCCGTGTTCTAGCAATAGTTTTACAACTGCTACATGTCCGTTGCAGCTGGCCCGTTTAATGGCGCAATTATCTTGAGCTGTCGGGTTAGCGCCGTGTTCTAACAATAGCTTCACAACAGCTACACATCCGCTTTCGCTAGCCCATTTAAGGGCGTAGTTATTATCTGTTGTCGGGTCAGCGCCGTGTTCTAGCAATAGTTTTACAACGGCTACATGTCCGTTGAAACTAGCCCGTTTTATGGCCCAGCTATCATCTTCTGTTGGGTCAGCGCCGTGTTCTAGCAATAGCTTTACAACGGCTGCATGTCCGTTGTAGCTAGCCCATTTGATGGCGCAGTTTTTTTGAGCTGTCGGGTTAGCGCCGTGTTCTATCAATAGTTTTACAACGACTGCATGTCCCTTTTCGCTAGCCAATTGAATGGCGCAGTTATTATTTGCTGTCAGGTCAGCGCCGTGTTCTATACATTTAGCTGCCAGTTTTAACATTCCTTTTTTACATGCATTATAAAATAATTTTTGTATATTTTGTTTAGATAAAGTCATAAAACTCCTTTAGGTTAACATTACTACAACTCATTACTATTGTCAATATTAAAAATAATGTGCCGTAATACTTTTTTGTCGTGAGGAACGTTATATTGAAGATGGACATTACCGTATAGATTGTGAAAACTTGTAACATATTGATTTTACAGCGGAGTATTATTTCGGAATTACTCTTTTACTTTAATCATATAAATATATAAATAATATGTATAATATGCAGGGTTTTTCCAATAACTTGCATAT
>ERZ724505.381-NODE-381-length-29201-cov-8.545529_pt1 | contig 29201 bp, 29 predicted proteins | sample MGYA00376038_ERZ724505 | MGnify/ENA primary metagenome ERZ724505 (study PRJEB28724, sample SAMN07190884) | wastewater metagenome | isolation source: effluent of sewage treatment plant in Hong Hong | place: Hong Kong | collected 2016-03-17 ...
GATCGCACCCGTCTTATCAACATGATGGTTACTCAACTCACTAAAAGCTACGACGATACTCAACTCGGATATATTTATGGTGACAAGCCCGGTGAGCTCATCGGTTTCAAGGCACCAATTGTAAAAGGTACCGTTGCAGATATCTATCTGGATATGCATCATGAATTACCCACACAGTGGGTGTGGAGAACAGAGGTAACAAAAAGTGCTGACGAGAACGTAGCGGATGAAAAGCTATTATTCGTGCACAACTCTTTGGTGCTATTTGCAAGAATGAGTAATTTCACTGCAAATGTAGAGCACGATGAAAACACAGTATCGACACCATATGAAGTGATTGTTTCTAAAAAGCCCGATTGGCACGTAGATGACATGAATGTACGTTTCATATCTCTCATTGAAAACGAATTTATGAAGTACGATGAACTAGCCAGTTCGGATGTTCCAAAATTCGAATACGATTTCGTTGACTTTGAAAAGCTGGCCAGCCGATATAGTTGTCTGAGCGACGAGCAGATTTGTACCGCCGTTCAAAATTGTATCTTTCTCAAACGGAACATGTACAAGCGCCTTGGTGTAGTGAGTGATGTGACAGGCCATGATATTGAAATGTCGCTGCTGCGCGTCAAGTCTGGCGTCACACTGTAAGGCTGTTTGCTATACTTGTATCAGTGAAAAAAGAATTCCTCGTACAAAAAATCGATGGGTACGACATACGCTACTGGACCTACGGCAACAGCGCAAAACAGCCGCTGCTATTCATACACGGTTTTACCGGCAGCAACGAAGGGTTTCAGTATATCGTGCCGAAGCTGGAAAAAGAGTTTTACCTGATAGTGCCTGATTTGCCTGGTTTTGGGGAGAGCAAGCTGGGGAGTGACGAGTGGGGGATAGATGAGATTGCCCGCCGAATGAACCTTTTTACGAAAGCACTGCAGCTGCAAAAAAAGCCTCATGTTATCGCACACTCAATGGGCGGCTTAGTCGCTGCATCGATGCTCGCCCAAGAACCTGTGCTGTATGAACACAAAGCAGTCTTTATTAGCCCGGCAGTTGAAGCGGTGAAGGGGGTACGCAAAGTAGGGGCAGCACTGCCTACTTTACAGTATGGATTTGGCAAAAAAGCGCCAGTTGTTGGACCAAAAGTAGTAAAAAGCCGCCTCTATAGCCGAGCAGCCACGAAAACCATTATGACCACGAAAGACCCCGAGCTAAAGAAAACGATTTACCAACATCATTTCAGGAACCTCGACTTTATTTCCAGCATTGCATTTTATCTGAATATGCACCGCGAGATTATAGGTACCGGTGCACTCGACTACACTAGCCAGCTGCAGCACCTCGATGTGCTGATAATCACTGGTAATAAAGATAACGTCACGCCATTGGCGGGGCAGAAGCGGCTACGCGACGCCCTCGATGCACAATTGCACATCATTCCGGGCGTAGGGCACTTATTGCACTATGAGAAGCCTACAGAAGTCGCTGCGGCACTGCACGAGTTTTTGACCGCATGACATCCTTATAAATTTTCTCGAACGTTTTCAATGTATGTTGCAGATCGTGTGTCTTAGTTATTGCAAGGCTCTCTTTTGAAAATCTTTTCTGCAACGTGTCATCTTCGATAATTTTCTGTAAACGCTCGGCAATTTGCTGCACGTTATCTTTTTCACATAAGTAGCCGTTTCGGCCGTCCTGACAGAGCTCCGGTACAGCACCCGCGTTTACTGCCACAATGGGTTTGCCGCTGGCCATCGCTTCCAGAGCTGAAATACACTGTAATTCAGCAGGGCTAGGCATACAAAATACTTGACCAACTTTATGTAACTCAACAATCTCCTGGTCTTCTACTCTGCCTGTGAAAGTGACGCATTTATCTATTCCTAGCTCGTATACTTGATTTTGTAGACGGTCTTCTTCGGTACCAAAACCAACAATCAAAAGATGGATTGGTTGGTTAGTACGAATAAGTATTTCGTTGAATGCGCGTATCAGCACATTTACATGTTTCTCTGCATCAAGTCGGCCGATATAGCTTATAACTTTACTGTCTGTTGGAATGCCAAACTTTCTATATATCCGAGAACTGGCTTTCGTTGGCTTAAATTTACTAAGGTCAATCCCATTTGACACCGGTATAATCGGAGTCTTTAGGAGATTATCGCGCCCTCCAGCTAACATGTCGATAGCTGATTGGGTAGGCATAGTTACATAATCAGCTTTGGCATGAAAACGAGCTCCATATTCAGTAAGGATGTAGCTGAGTGGTTTCGATACCCTTGCCAACATACGGATGTTGTCAAGAAGATTCTCGGGTATAGCATGATTTGTTGCAACCACAGGAATATCATATTTGTTCGCATAGCGCATTGTTGCCTGGCCAATACCTAAAAGCATTTGAATATGCACAACATCGGGCTTAAACTCTTCGATAATCTTTTTTACCTCGCGTCGCGGAGACAGAGAAATTCGAAAATTCTGGTAAAAGGGGAAGGGCACGGAAACAGTACGTTTCACCAGCACGTCGCTGTCTAGCTCCTCGTCTGAGCGCCCACTGCGACGCTGGCTTGGTGCGACGACCAGCACTTCATGACCTTTTTCAGCCAAACCTAAAGCGAGATTGCGGCTAAAGACAGCCACTCCATTGATAGTCGGCCAATATAGGTCGGCTGCAATGAGGATTTTCATATAGGTGTATTATACCATGCCAGCGCATTACCACTTGTGTCGTTAGCAGTCTGTAACTGCCACGTAGCGGCGCTATCCGCGGGTCCTGCCAGTCGTTCCACCCACTCTTTTCGCAGCTCAAAGAGGGAGTTGCCCCGCCTCGCGTCACCCGTACTCGCGCATGTTTAAAGTCGGCGCTAGCCGGCGCTTTCAATATTTCTAAGGACAGACTAAAAGCGTAGTGCAACCCCATTCGTTCCTGCCAGGAGAAAGAACGAATGGGCGTGTAACGGTCTGGCTGCGGAATAATGAAAGACAGCCGGGCATAAACTCGCTACTCCCAGAGGCGGTAATAACAATCCTAAGGTAAGTTTCTCAGCACGCTATAATATAGCTATGAAACTATTTTTCGATGCGCGCTACATTCGTACTGACTTTCACGATGGCGTAAGCCGGTATAGCACCGAGCTTGCCAATGCAGTAGCCACACTGACATCAGTTACATTTCTTGTAAGCGACCTTCGACAGCTACACTTTTTGCCAAAAGACGCCGAGTACATAAAAATCCACAAGCTCGATTCCTGGCTAGAACCCTTTACGTCGCTGCGACTGAATTTTTACCGCCCGGATGTGGTGTATTCACCCATGCAAACCATGGGAAGCCTGGGCAAACGCTTCAAGCTCATTCTGACGCTCCATGACATGACCTACTACATTCACCGTTTGCCGCCACCGCAGGCAAAGGGTATTGTGCGCCCATTATGGCGTCTGTTTCATATGTGGTATTGGCCACAGCGCTTGGTGCTGAACAGAGCAGACACGGTAGCCACCGTAAGCCAAACGGCATATCAAGATATATCGGCGGCGAAACTGACCAAACACCCGCTTATCGTAGTGTCGAACGCTGCTCGTGATTTATCTGAATATTTGAAAAAACCATTAAAACTAGAGGAGAAACCACCTAAAAACCTGATTTTCATGAGTACGCTTCTGCCATACAAAAATGCCGAAACCTTAATAAAAGCGATGGCGTTTCTACCGGGGAGGCGTTTGCATCTGTTAAGCAGGGTAAGTGAGGCTCGTAAGGCGGAATTAGAGGCATTGAAGCCTGAAGGTGCCGACGTGGTATTTCATAACGGTGTTACAGACGAGGAGTACGCCAACCTACTGACACGCGACGCTCTGATGGTAAGTGCGTCAAAAGCGGAAGGTTTCGGCTTGCCACTGGCAGAAGCCTTGATATTGGGCGTACCTGCCGTGGTGAGCGATAGGCCGTTTTATCATGAAATCGCCGGTGATGACGGCGCAATATACGTCGACCCTGAAAACCCCCGGGCTATTGCAGAAGGTATACAATCACTCGATAGCCTGACTGAACGAAAAAAAGTGGCCGCAGCGGGCCACACACACGTACAAAAATTCAGCTGGGACGAATCTGCCCGAATCTTATTGAAAGCGTGTAAAAAATTAACCTAAGGGAAAGGCCCGCGCAGAACGCGGGCCTCACACCTCTCCATCTTCCTCAGACCCTTGGCAGGATCTGCTCTTCGAAGGCGCGCCACCATGTCTGGGGACGCTCGGCATAGCCGACATGTGTTGAGTCGACCTCGATGAGCTTGACTTTGCCTCGTGATGCCGCGTCCCATGAAGCGAACGCCTCTGGACGAACCGTGTCATCGTCTCGCGACGACCGCACGTAGACCACATTCGCACCAGCCAGGCTAACCGGTTTCAACGGTTCATGCCGGATAATGTAGCGAGTCTGATCCATCGACCACGAAAGCTGGTAGCTCATTTGGTGCTCGACGAACGCGTTCAGCTTGTCCAGATCGACCCCTGCTTCGATGTTCTCCTTCTTCGGCTTCACGAATGTCGCCTTGAAGTAGGGTTTGCTGAACAGGTTGCTGATGGGACCTGCCCACCACAGCCACGAACCGAGACTGATGCGATCAAGCGGCGGTTGGAGATCCTTTCGACCAGTCGGTGCATCGATCAGCACGAAGCAGAACCTAAGCCCGTCATCTTCTCGAAGTTGACGAATCAACGGAGTGCGGTAGGTATCGTAGCTCAGCAGGCCGCCCATCGACGAACCGATGAATATGATCTTATCGTACTTCAGTTCCAGATCGTGGGTATCGAGGGCGTACTGCGTGATGGCCGCTGCGGTGCGTGCCGCCACGATGTTGCCATTGAAGCGTCTGCCGTCGTAGCTGACCATCAACATGTCGCCATGCTGTGTCCAGAGTGGCAGCAGACCCCTGGCAGAGGTTACACCATCTGCCAAGATGCCGGGGAAGTACACGAACAGCGTCTTGCTGTCGTGAGGACCTGCCTCGAAGTTGAAGCGAGGCTTGCAGCTGAGGAACTGACGTCCCACAGCGTCGAGAAGACCCAGCAGAAGCAGGGCCGTGAAAATCACAAACACCCAGCGCACGGGGCATCACTCCTTCAGGGAAGAACGGATTGTAGAGGTGCGTACTTACTATTTTACACTATTTCGTGTAAAAAGTCAATATTTACCTCTTTAGTATGGCTGCACTTAGGCGAGCTACGGGCAGCGACATTGCTTCTTTGGAAATTTCAGCACTAGTGTCGATGATAAACATCGGACGTTCAGAAGTAGGCACATCCTCGGGGATATTCGGCAATTTGTATGTAGGCGCACCGGCTGGTGGCACAACCGGCTGAACGGCGCGGGTACGATCTGCTTCATCCCTCGCGTTTATTTGCTCGATTAGCACATCAACATTTGTTTTCTCATCTTCAGATAAGTCTTCGTACGTCTTGCCGGCGAACCCGAGCGTGCGACGTGCGCCAACTTTCGAATCACAAATGAAGTAATAGCCGCCGCTGAAATCACAAAGGCCGTTACTCGCCAGCATTTCGCCGGTTTCCACCAGCGCACGACCGTCTAGTAGCACCACCTCAAACCCTTCTTCGCGGGCATCACGCAACCATTTGCGCAGAAGATTGTCTTTGAAATCTTGCGAAAGCGGACGTTTACCCATCTTGGCGCTGTTTTCACCAGCTTCGTTCGTATATAGAAGGGCATCTCGCTCTTCTTTGGGCATATGGTATACATCTTTCACGAACTGCACACATGCTTCTGCATTCGCGTCGTCGGATAGGTAGGCATCTACTGCCTCTGCATCATCAAGGTCAACATTCGCACGGACCGCCGCCACGCCCAGCACCCTGAACACCTGTCCGGCGTCAATCAGCATTACTTCATAGCCACATTCATCACGCAGGTAGTCTTTCGTAGCCTGTACGATGGTTCCCTTACCGCTACGAGCTTCACCATCAAATGTAATCAGTTTTGGAAGCTGGTGGTTCATCTTTGGAAAACTATAACAGTCGAGAGCAAACCGTGCAAATAGCTCAGCCATTTGGTAGTTTCTTGCCACTGACAATCCACGCTGGCATTGCAAACGATTCCGGGCGCTTGCCCCAGATTCTTTTGAATGGCACGGTGGCGAGAAACTGCCAAATGAATGAGCTTTGTTGTTATACTAGTGGAGATATGCTAAAGAAAGCTATCCGAAAATCAGCACCCGGCGGGCTCGTAAACAAGCGGGCTCGGTTTGACTATGAGCTCGGCGAAGATATCGTGGCCGGTTTAGTACTGACCGGCCCGGAAGTGCGCGCCGCCCGTGATGGCCACGTGCAACTAAAAGGCTCGTTCGTATCTGTAAAAGATAGCGAGCTGTGGCTAAATAACGCCAGTTTCAGCCTAAAATTGAATGAAAAGGGCAGTTCCAGCCGCACCGTAGACACCCGCGCGCGAAAACTTTTAGCGAGTCGTCGCCAGATAAATACCTTCGATGCCAGCCGCCAACAAGGCATGACTATCGTGCCTACCAAACTGATTACCACCGGCAACTACATCAAGGTGGTCATTGCGCTTGGTAAGGGTAAAAAACGATATGATAAACGTCACGCTTTGAAAAAACGTGACCAAGAGCGTGACGCACGTCGAGCTCTTTAGCTACAAAAACAAAAACTACCCGCAGGGGTAGCTTCTTTTAAATAAACGTGGACGTTGCCGCCCGTGGCCCTGGCTGGGCGCACGGACGGCGTGTCCAGACTCTGCTCTCAGAGCGAGCGGTCGGGGCCATGCCCCCAGGCGCGACCACGCGCACCGTTGCCGCTCGGCTCGTAGAAGCCGGAGTGGGACTTGAGCCTCCACCCCGACTTGGTGTACATGATAAAGATTCGCTTCAAGCCGAACTCCATCCTGTACTCGTCGGACCCCATGCGGGTCACGATGGTCTTCTTCGCAGGGAAGGCGAAGATGAGCACCTTCTCGATCGCCGTAATCATGGAGATGTTGTCGTGCAGGTTCGTGCTCCAGAAGTGGAGCTCAAGACCCTCCTCAAGCACGAGCGCGGGCTTCTTGCGCTCCGTGAAACGCTCAGCCTTGAGCGGCTTGCGGATAGCCATCAGACGGTCTTCGACCGTCCCTATGACGAGTTTTCCCGCCATGTCACTGGCGAACTCCTTCGCAAGCCTTTCGTAGGCCTGCATGTCGGTACGCCGAGCAATCTCGTCGTTGGCGTCGTCAAAGCCATTAGCCATAGGTACTCCCATTCTCGTAGAATCTGGACTATTACTATTATATCACAAATATAATAAAATATCAATAATAACGGTGAGGTATACTAGTACTATGAAACTATTTTCTTGGAACGTAAACGGTATACGCGCGGTGGTGCGAAAAGGCGAGTTACAAACATTTCTGGCAAATTATCAACCGGATATCTTGTGCTTGCAGGAAACAAAGGCCGAGCAAGGCCAAGCTGAATTCGATGCTAGTGGGTATGAAGAATACTGGAATTCATCGAGGGCCAAAAAAGGCTATTCAGGAACCGCCATATTCACGAAAATCAAGCCGATATCGATCATTAATGACATTCCCGAGCAATTTGTAAAAGCAAGCGGGCTGGCGAAAGATAATTATGGCCATTCCAACGATGAAGGGCGGGTAATCGCAGCGGAATTCGACGATTTCTATGTGGTGACAGCCTATACGCCGAATGCCAAAGACGACCTGACGCGTATCCCGCTGCGAGAACAATGGGACCGAGCCATGACGCTGTACTGTGCTGATTTAAGCACCAAAAAAGCCGTGCTGTATTGCGGCGATATGAATGTCGCACACACCGAAGATGACCTGGCGAACCCAAAGCCGAATCGTGGCAAAAAAGGCTTTACGGCTGAAGAGCGAACCGGTTTCGATAACTGGCTCGAGGCAGGTTTTGTGGATGTATTCCGGCGTGACCATGCCGGCAATGGTTACTACACCTGGTGGAGCCATTTTGCAAAAGCCCGCGAACGTAACGTAGGCTGGCGTATCGACTATTGGCTCGCAAGCAAATCTATTGCCGACAAGGTAAAAAATCCGCGAATACTCGCCGAACAAATGGGCAGTGACCATTGCCCGGTAGGAATCGAGTTATGAGGCGTGAGCCGAACTTCAGGGGGAGGAGCGTAGTTTTTCGAATTTACTTCGAAAACAAGCGGAGGGGCGAACCCCTCCTGAATATGGGCAGTGACCACTGTCCAATCAGCATTGAGCTGTGATATACTGGCCTCATGACTTCAAAACAAGTAACCAACGACGAGATCATGGCGACATTGTCGCAATTTGCGTTGAGTGTTGATAAGCGTTTTGAAAAGATAGATGAACGTTTTGAAAAAATGTTCATCTACAATGAAAAACGATTTACGTCTATCGAGAAGAAGCTTGAAAACATGGCTACCAAAGACGATATTCGTCGTCTGGAATCGGCGCTTGACGGATACGCTGCCAAACTAGACAGCTATGCCGCCGAAATGGCCGCAATGCAGCATAAGATTGATCGTCTTGAACGTATGATTATGTACCTTGCCGATAAGGCAAATATCCCTCGCGATAAACTTGAAACTATATAACACATGAAATTGGTACTTTGCTCAAGCGCGGCATTTTACAAACACACTGTCGATTTAAAAGGCCAGCTTGAAACGCTAGGGTTTGAGGTTGTAGTGCCAAAAACTGCTTTGGTGATGGAAGAAAATGGCGACTTCGATGTAGCACACTACAAAACCTGGTACGGCAACGCTGATGATTATGATAAAAAAGCTGACTTCATGCGTACGCACTTTGATGAAATTTCCGCCGGCGATGCCATTTTGGTAGTAAATGATGAAAAACACGACGTGAAAAATTACATCGGCCCGAACGTACTGCTCGAGATGAGCCTAGCGTGGTACCAAAAAAAGCCGATTTACATATTGAATGGACTACCTGAAGATTCGCCGTTTGAAGAAGAAATAAAGGGCATGATGCCCATAGTGCTTGAAGGCGATCTATCGAAACTAGTGAATATATGAATGATATCTTAGGCTCGAAAACATTGGTGATGATAATCGCGCCGAGTGCGACAGGTAAGTCGACCGTAATGGATACAGTCGCCGCCATCAACGATGATTTCGAGCGTGTTCGTGGCTTTACAACGCGTGACCCACGACCAAACGACGGTCCAAACCAGTTTTTCTACCTTACAAAGGAAGAATTGGAACAAAAAAGAGCAGCTGGCGAACTAATTACCGAAGTTACCTTTCCGGCCACCGGCCAGGTGTATGGAACTTTGCCGGAAAGTTACAATGGTCATTACTGCTTGCTTGAAACGCTGGCAAACTCTGTAGACGATTACCGCGCGCTCCCTTTCGAGCGAACTGTCACTGTCAGCCTCACTATACCACTTGATAGGTGGATAGGCTGGTTCCATGAACGATATCCCACACATAATGAAGACGCAAAGAAACGGCTCAAAGAAGCAATTATGTCGATTCAGTGGTCGCTTGCCCAAACTAGCAACCACTATTGGCTCGTAAACGACGGCACGCCTGATGAAGTGGCGGAACGATTGATAGACATCGTGCGTGGCGCAGCCTCCGGTGATGACGGCGCACCGTTGGCGCGTGCTATCATGGAAGCAGCACTAAAAGAGGCGTAATACATGAAAAAATTCGCGGTGTTCGATATTGATGGCACTATTTTCCGCTGGCAGTTGTACCACGAGCTGTTCGACGCGCTTATCGACGAAGGTATCATCGCCGGTAAGGATGGTGAACGGGTACTGAGCGCGCGCGAAGAGTGGCGCAAGCGCCAGTTGGACTACCACGAGTACGAGCACGTGCTGATGGATGTGATGGAGAAAGCCATCGTAGGCCTCGACGATGAGCGGTTTCATGAAATTGCCGATGCGATACTGCTGAAAAAAGGCCACCATGTGTACAAGTACACCCTTGATCTTTTGCGTGAGTTGCAGCAAAAAGGGTATATTACCGTCGCTATTAGCGCCTCGCATCAGCAGCTGGTAGAAGCCTTTTGCCGTTTACACGACATCGATATCGCCATCGGTCGTAAATTCGAGGTGGTGCGCGGCAAACTAAGCCGCAAGTCGGAATATGTGCATGGGCGCAAACACATCTTGCTGAAGCGCGTAGTAGATGAATACGACCTTGACTGGAACGATTCATATGCCGTTGGTGATTCTGACGGCGATATATCGATGCTAGAGCTTGTGACTAATCCGATTGCGTTTAACCCAAATGATGAACTTCGCGACATTGCCATGCGGCGCGGCTGGCCGATTGTACTCGAGCGAAAGAGCTTGGCCTACCGGCTAGAAAAGAGCCCCGATGGAACATACGTACTGGCGTAGGCAAACCGCTGAAAAGCCACTTTTTCCAGATATCGCCTGGAGCAAACCGGAAATGCGCTCGCTGGCCGGAAAACTCGGTGTTATTGGGGGCAATAAGCTCGGTTTTGCCGCGGTGGCGGACGCCTACGAAACCGCGCTCGAAACAGGCGCCGGGCAGGTGAAGGTATTATTACCGGATGTGCTGAAAAAAAGCGTGCCTGGGGGGATGGTGGACGCGCTGTTCGCGCCGACCAACCCTTCTGGCGGCTTCGCCAAAGAGGCGGCAAATGAGCTGCGTGCGTTTAGTGAGTGGGCCGACGGCATATTACTTATCGGCGACGCCGGTCGCAACAGCGAAACCGCCGTACTGTATGAACAATTCATTGCTAATTACCAAGGGATGCTTACGCTTACGCGCGACGCGATTGACCTGGTAAAGAACAACCCGAAACTTCTGGTTGAACGTCCCGATACGCTACTGGTAGCGTCGTTTGCACAGGTACAGAAATTATTCCAAGGAGTGTATTACCCCAAGATTCTCACGTTCAGCATGCAACTGACTCAACTGGTTGAAAACCTGCACAAATTTACCATTACCTACCCCGTAACTATCGCGACGCTGCACAATGAAAGTCTTCTGGTGGCCCGGAATGGGGAAGTGACCACCACAAAATGGGAAAACCCAATGGCTATTTGGCGCGGGACTGTCGCCACGAAAGCGGCTACTTTTTGGCTATGGAATACGACGAGGCCTCTTGAAGCAGTATCGACATCATTAGTTGGTACCAACCCTTGATATTTGATTTATTTTACTATTTGTAGTATAATATATAGATTATGTCAGTTGTTGCCGGCCTATCAATGCACCCCGACGCTACACCGAACTCCGTAGAGGAGCGTTTTGGCGTATATCGAGAATCTATACGTGAATATCAATCGCGAGGTGAGAAGGGCAGAGTAAGCTATTATCTAGCCAGCCTCGCGCTTGAAGAGTTGGCAATACGCACCAACATGGGAGAAGAGCCCATGACAAGCTCGTTTGATGACATTGAGTATCGTTTTGCATTAGCAGCCGATCTAAACGTTGGGGAAGATAAATTATATGAACTCAGATCGCGCTTACTTCATGCGTGGATACGACCAATAGTGTGGTCTGGGGTAATTAATATTGACGGCCTGAGCACAGCTCAAGCACGGCGAGTTGCTGAAACTATTCAATTGCCGCAAGCAGCTGACACCACGGCAGCTATCGCAGCTAGTGCGCTTAAGGAACTTGACGAAAAATACTTGCTCGACATGGAGCATCAAGACAGAAAACAGGAGAAAGAATATAAATATCTAAAAGGCTTTTTAAATGAAACTACGCCTATCTTACTTGCTGCAAGACACACTACTGCCAAACAGTTTGCGCTGCCATCGACGGCTTATGATGATGACATAAACCCAGATGTGGCGACGCATGTTGATGGTTTCTACTATGATAATCGCCAGAGCCGCTCGGGAAAGCCTCGATTTTCTTATCAAGTAACTACTGATACCGCCCATTACCATGTGGGTGAGTCAATTCCTCAAATCAACGCAAGACTACTTGGTAACAATGCAAAATCATCCAGGTGGCCCAAGGACGACCGTCCGTTCGGAACTCTCCGTCGTCTCGTGACTGAACGAAAAGGTAGAAGGCTCAGCAAGGATGCGCAGTCTACACTAGATAGAATCGGAAGTAGTGTTTTCAACTTTATCACTACTCATCCACAAAAATAACGTCGTAATTTCGAGGTTCGCATAGCAGCGGCAGCTTTAATCTGCGAACAAAGTTCATTCTTTGGTACCGCGATCGCTGCGTAAACTCCGCTCTTTCGCAGTCGTTAGAAATCGTATGCAAGCATACATTTCTTCCTCCACCTTCACGAACCGACATGCTAGATTTTTAAGCTAATGCTTGTCTATATATAATTTATGTGATATAAATTTGATGTCAGACACCGAGTGGAAGGATGGCATAATGCCAACTGGAAAGAAGGTTTCGTCCTGGAGCGAGTTCGTAGCGAGGGCTCACCTCGAGCTGCGGCTGAAGAACATGAAGTACCGCGCAGACGTGCTCGGAGAGGTTCACATCTTGCGCGCCATCGCAGAGAAGGACCTTCGAGCACTTCGCAACGCACTGAACGACTTCCTCAGCAGCTCTTTCCCTCACGGGGCGACCGAACGCATGCAGCGGGCCTACCGTAGGCTGAAGCTGGATGCGCTCGCCACCTTGGAAGAGACGGTCGCCTGAGAACGCCCGGAACACATGCCTAGAGGCCCCGCCTCGGCGGTGTCTCGGGCGTGTTCCATATTTAGAGTTCGTACAGATCTGTTTTTGGTGGGCCGGGGGATTGATTCATACACTCACCAGATTTTGTTCGCTAGCGGCAGCTTTAGCTGCAATCTAGCGTAAAATTCATTCTTTGGTACCGCGAGCCGGACTATCGCTCCGTAAACTCCGCTCTTTCGTTGTCGTCAGAAATCGTATGCAAGCATACATTTCTTCCTCCGCCTTCACGAACCGACACGTCAGGTTTTGCCACAATGCATGAGCATTGCGCCCTGCGCGTTAACACTATGTTTTGGTGGGCCGGGGGGGACTTGAACCCCCACGAGCATAAGCTCACCAGATTTTGAGTCTAGCGCGTCTACCAATTCCGCCACCAGCCCGTCAAAACATATTGTTAAGTTCTGCTATTAACTGAACCGTCTACCAATTCCGCATGGCTGCCCGTCAAAAACAGATTTTTACTGGTATCTATTGTACAATATTAGTAGCGAATTAGCATCCGCTACTTTTTGCAAAGGAACGGTGGGAAACTAAAAGAATATGCGCCCTGACGACAATACACAGCTGAACGTGCCAGAACGTGGCACTGTCAAGTCTGCCCCTCGCACCCACGAGGCGGCGCATCAAGCGGTTGCAAATATGACCCGTCAACAACTCGACGAAATTTATAGCCAGCAACACCAAGCCTACTTAGCCGACAAGCAGCCAACGCCCACAGAAAGCGGAGCGCCCAACCCATATGAACGTACTCACCAGCCTGCCCATACGGCCAATGTGAGTGAGTGGGAAAAATATCATAGCGCGTGGCAGGATTATTACCAGAAGTACTATGAACAATATTACGTTGGTGCCGTGCAGCAGGTGCATCAATCTTATTCAGATTATGCTACGAAGATGCAGCAGGAGTCGATGAAAGAATTGAACCAAAGCTCAGGCCACCCGGCAGATACGAGCATCGATAGAGAAGAAGCTATGTACGACCTGCGGACGCAAATCGTACATAAAGTACAGGAATCCGGCAAAAAGGTGCGCAGGAGTCGTCATTTCGTGCCTATTGTTGCTGCCCTGAGCGTGTTACTTCTTTTTGTCGGCTTACAGTTTAATAGCGTCATTATTGCGAATGTGAAAGCGTATGTTTCCCCTGGTGAAATCGACCCGCAAAATATAATTATCGACCCGTCTGCATCGACAAAAGTCGGCCCGGAGTCAATGCTCATCATACCTAAAATAAATGTAAGTGTTCCTATCATTTTCAACGTGACTCCCGACCAAGCCTCGCAGCTAAAAGCAATGGAAAACGGTGTAGCCTACTTTGGAATTTCCGGCGCCGATAGCAAGCCGGGGCAGATAGGCAACACCGTATTATCCGGCCATTCGAGTAATGACTTTACTGAAACGGGTAATTATAAGTTCGTGTTCGCGTTGCTCGACCGCTTAAAGAAAGGTGACGTATTTTACGTAAATTATAAAGGAACTCGCTATACCTACACCGTCACGAAAACGCGCGTCGTGGAACCGAACGATGTCAATGCTTTAGTATACAAAACGAGCAAGCCTGAGGTGACACTTATTACGTGTACACCGCTAGGTACAGCCTTACACCGACTATTGGTTACGGGCGAGCAGGTGAGCCCTGACCCCTCGAAGGCAAGTGGCGCACCAAAATCTACTGCTTCGGGTGATAAAAGCACCACAATCATGCCGGGTACGGCACCCACACTTCTTGAAAGAATCTTTGGCGGCGGAAATTAATTTAGTAGCATTTGGCTTCGCTGAACACTATAGCCTGAGTCAGTTTTTGTAATGCTGTAGAGATACTTGCCATCATTTAAAAGCGATCCGACCCAGGCGTTAGCGGAACTGATTCGATACCCATTGGTACCATCAAATTCTGCAACTTCCAGGCTATCTTTACCACTGAAGAATACATGGTACCCGTCTAGCCAGCGAAGTTCTTGCGTTTGAGCCATGCCGAATTTGGTACTAGTAAACTTGTCGAGTTCTATGTCATACGTAGAATAACCATTTTTTGACTGGACGATAATAAAGCGGCCGCTATTGTGCACAGAGGCGAACAGCGGCGTCTCCGTAAGTGGCGTGCTAAACACCAGCGTGGATGAGATTGTGTTCGTACTGGTACTGTTTGGCAACGATTCAAGGCGATATACACGCATCAGACGGCTGGATGTCACCGCAATGTATCCTTTGTTAAAATATTCTCCGCCAGCGATAAGATTAACATTGTCAGCCGCGATAGGTAGGTCTCTTCCTTTGGTTTCACCGAGAGTTAGATACCCCAGCATAGGTTTGTTTTCATCATTCGTGTAGACGTATAGCAGCAGCTCATCTTCAAATAGCGAAAAAGTCTTTACCTTTTTGACCAGGACGGCAGAAAGCGAACCGCTATTCATATCTATGGTACGAACATCACCGTCAGTCGTATTAACAACCAGGCGTGTATTTGAGCCTGGGTCAAAACGGGCAGCCTGAATGGCCAAATCATAGGTGGTAGAAATATTGATGGATTTCTTTGGCGCATTCGTATCAATATATAGCCACTGCACCTCTTTGCCTACCTTCACAGATGCAAGCAAAGTGTCTGAATCTTTGCTCCAATACCGAAGCGTCGGTGCCGATGATTGATTGGTAGGCAGCATACCTTTCGGTAATGACAGTTCGGTAATTTTAGGTGAATCCGTATCGATACGGGTTATTTTCACTACTTGTGGCTGATTTTTACTGAAATATGCCAATTTCTTACCATTGGCCGAGGCAAGCACTCCATCCGTGTCGCCAATAGCAAGTACCGGTTTTGTAACGATGGTATTCGGCACGAGCTGCACGTAATTTAACCAAAGCACATGACCCGCTAACACATCTACCGTTTTTGTCCAGGTACGATACCCGCTGCGCGACATAGTGGTTGCGTACTGGCCCGGGTTCACGGTAATTTTCGTCGGTGTCAGATTACTTAGTTTAGCTTTTCCAACCGTGATTTTAGCGCCGCTGGGACGCGATATAAACTGCACCAAACCGCCTTGTTGAACAGACTGGTTATCTTTATCGAAACGATAGCCCAGCATCAGAAGGACGAGGACCGTGACAAGGCTTGTAATAACCGCGACCATCAAAGCATACACCATTACCCGCCGAATCAATTGACGCTGTTTTGAAGTGGAACGATGCATATGGTTTCATTATACTACGCAAAGATGGTACATTTTGGTAGATAGTTCTTGCATCATGCTTATGTGATGGTATTATAGGAAGTACTAGAGGTCACAAAAAGGACAAAGAAGAACAATGAGTGATGTTATTACGATAGACGGGGTAAACTATGATACCCATTCAGGCCTGGAAATGGGCAAAGCTAGCAAAAGCAGTAAAGGCTCGGGTCACTCGGCAGGTAAAGTGCACGCCAAACCACAGCGCTCGCACACTCTTAATCGTTCCTTTACAAAACGGCCTTCCGTTCGTACGTCTCAAGATGTAGTACGCGTTAAAAAACCAAATATCACCCGTAGTCCTCGTATTTCAAAGTTTGCCCGTGATCCACAGCCGATGAAGCAACAACCGCGCGTCTTGCAAGACATCGGTCCCGTTTCGCATCCGCATGTCGCGAAAGCACACGCTGCCCGTATGCAAGATGTGGCACGGCCCAAAGCTGCCGTTCAAACTCACGTTCCGGCACGCGAGCTGAAAGAGCAAGCGATTACGAACGCATTAGCAAACAGCACCCCTGCAAAGAAGCCTAAACGAAGCTTCAAACCGAAAGCACGTTTTGTAAACGTAGCGACAGCTAGTTTGGCGGTTCTTCTGCTAGCGGGGTACCTTACGTATCTGAACTTGCCAGCTTTATCTGTTCGTGTAGCTGCAGCTCAAGCCGGTATAAATGCAAGTTACCCTGATTATCGTCCCGGCGGTTACAGCCTAAACGGCCCAGTGGCATACACCGGCGGGGAAGTAAGCATGGCGTTTAAATCCAACAGTAGTAGCCAGCAGTTCACCTTAAACCAGGCAAAAAGCAGCTGGGACTCCAGCGCTTTGCTCACGAACTATGTTGACCAAAAATCAAACGGCAACTACCAAACCTACAACGACGCCGGTCTGACGATTTACACCTACGGCAGCAACGCAGCCTGGGTGAATGGTGGTATTCTGTACACCATCGAAGGCGACACGCAGCTTTCTGACGCACAAGTGCGTCATATTGCGACAAGTATGTAAGTAGGACTTGCGCGAAGCGTTCGGGCTGCTCTTTTCCCTTGAGGCACCTCTTTTGGTATACTTGAACTACTATGACAGTTCGTACTCGCTTCGCACCCAGCCCGACAGGTTATTTGCATGTCGGCGGTATTCGTACCGCGCTTTTTGCGTACCTGGTAGCGAAGCAAAACGGTGGGCGCTTGATATTGCGTCTGGAAGATACCGACAAGGCCAGGGAAGTGCCTGGCAGCGCCGAACACCTCATCGCCAGCCTAAAATCCCTTGGTATCAACTACGACGAAGGCCCTGATGTCGGCGGTGATTTCGGACCGTACAAACAGTCCGAACGACTTGAAATATATACGTCGTGGGCACAGAAATTAATCGATGCCGGCCGTGCCTACGCCGACCCCTATACACCAGAAGAAATTCAGGCATTCCGCGAGAAAGCCCAGGCCGAAAAAAGAGCATTTCGCTACCGTGACCATCGCCCCGAAAATCCACCCGTCTGGGATGGCAGCCAGCCGCTCCGGTTTAAATCAGAGCCAGCCAGTTACACGTATCACGACGAAGTGATGGGCGATATTACCACCAGCCCAGAAGTAATCGACGATTTTATTCTGATCAAAAGTGATGGCTACCCGACGTACAATTTCGCACATATTGTTGATGATGCCGAGATGGAAATCACCCATATTATCAGGGGTCAGGAGTTCATTTCGAGCATGCCAAACTATCTGGCGCTGTATGAAGCGCTTGCTGTAGAGCGACCGGTTTTCGCCCATATGCCCCACGTAATGAACGAGCAGGGCAACAAGAAACTCGGTAAACGTGACGGCGCCAAAGACGTATTAGAGTACGAGCGCGACGGCTTTCTGCCAGAGGCGCTAGTAAGTTTCATCGCCACGTTGGGCTGGAATGACGGCACCGAACAGGAAATATTCACGAAAAGTGAACTGATAGAGAAATTCAGCCTGGCCCGCGTACAGCGTAGCGGCGCCCGCTTCGATGAAAAGCGCCTCTTGTGGATGAACGGCCATTTTATTCGTGAATTACCGCTTGACGAGCTAGCCAACCGGGTAGAATATTTCTGGCCGGAAACAGCCAGAAAACACCCCGATAGCTACAAAAAGCAGGTGCTTGCGCTCGCTCAAGACCGCCTGAAAACCTTGAGGGATTTGCCGGCCCTTACCAGCTATTTCTTTGAAGAACCCTCTGCCGACTGGAGCTTGATATCAGATAACAAGCAGCTGAAGAAGCTACCTGAAGATGAAGTACGCGGTTTACTGAATGTAGCGCATGATGCGCTAAGGGCAAGCGAATGGAACCCTGAAGCAATTCAAAATACTTTGAACGGCCTGCTTGAAACCACCGGCCAAAAGCCCGGAGTGTTGTTCAGTCTTATCCGTATCGTTACCACCTGGGCCGCTTTCAGCCCGCAGCTGAACGATACGCTCGCTCTTTTAGGTAAAGACACCGTACTTGCACGAATATCAGCTGCTCTCGAGCATACGGTAGGCAACTCGTAAACGCTAGTTGGTGAGGTTTGCCACGCGCCGACTCACGTAGGCATAGAGAATCACTACACTGATAGCCAGAATTGCCGCCAATGAAAACCCCATTACCTCACGCGAGAACTTATCGGCTACCACGGCTATGGTTACACCGGCAAACGCAGTCATACTTAGGAAGCGTAGTTCGCCCGCCACATCATCACTCGACTTTATATGCCACCGATAAATAGAAGCATACACCGCCGTCATCCATAAAAATACGACTATACATTCAATCCACATACGCATGCACCTATCAAAATATAAATGCGCGGCAAACTTCTACCACGCTCTTTAAGTTTATTATATCATAATATATTAAGTATTGTCAATAGTTTCTCAGAATATAGGCGAAGCGTAAGCTGTTTGTTATACTAGTCACATATGGAGTTTGAAGACCAACGTCCACATCTTCATTCTAAGGTGGAAAAAATACGAAACTGGGTTCACTTGCATAGGCCACTGACGCTAGCCTTGATTGGTCTTGTCCTAATACTTCTGGCAAGCGCTACCGCATATGGCATATGGGTGATTACCACGCCAAAAGCTACCGGGCCTGTATCGGTTATCATAAAACCGAAACCGAAGTATTATTCACCTCTGACGGGCGAGCTTGTGAAAACCGAGTCTGCAACCCAAAAGCCTGTCACGGCGATTATGATTGAGAATAGCCCCGATGCCCGCCCGCAAAGCGGTCTGAAAGATGCCGAGGTGGTGTACGAAGCCGTTGCAGAAGGCGGCATTACCCGTTTCCTGGCGCTGTACCAACAGCACAAGCCCGGTCTTATCGGGCCGGTACGCAGCGTTCGGCTCTACTATGTCGACTGGCTCACACCGTTCAATGCGAGTGTTGCCCATGTAGGCGGTAGCGCGAAAGCACTGAAACTGGTAAGAAATGGCAGCTACCGCGATATCGATCAGTTCTTTAATTCTGCGTATTACTGGCGAGCTACCGATCGCTATGCGCCGCACAACGTGTATACTAGCTTCGCAAAACTCGATGCGCTCAATAAAAGCAAAGGGTACAAGAGCTCAAACCCGAAGCCCTTTGATCGTAGCGATATCGCACCCGTACCTGCAGCCAAGCAAAATGCCAAAACCATCTCTATTACAATCAGCAGCGATCTTTACAATTCAAAATACATCTACAATGCAAAAAGCGGAAAATACCTGCGCTACGAGGCCGGCGTACCGCATACCGACAGAGAAAAAGGTCAGATAGCCGCCAAAGTGGTAGTGGCCTTACGAGTGAATATGCAGCAGGTGCTGGAAGACGGCTACCGTGAAAGTATCAAAACCACTGGAACCGGCACGGCAATCGTGTTCCAAAACGGCAAAGCTACGAAAGTAACCTGGCATAAACCAACGCGCAGCTCTCAACTTAGCTTTACCGATGCCAAGGGCCGACCATTCTTACTTGCAAGAGGTACCACCTGGATTAGTGCGGTGCCGAATGACGGAGGAAATGTCACGTGGCGGTAAACAAGGCAGACGATAGCTCAAAGAAGCTAACTCCTCAACTACTGAAGACATTTTGGCCCACGTACAAGCGGCGCGTCCTTGCACTAGTGATTAGCCTTCAACTCGTTGCCATTATGGTAACGACAGTCCTATTCTTTAGCGCAGACAAGCAAGAGTGGTGGTTGAACTGGTCGCTACTTGCAGTGTTTATGCTAGGACAGTTCATTGCCGTTATTGTTATCACGCTGGCTATCTTGCGCCCCTTGCACGACCTGAGCCGTGCGTTGGTGCATGTTTCAGGTGAACGCAGCTCTGATACGCCACCAAATCTAAATGATGATTATTACGCGCACAACAGGTTACGTCCGCTTCTTAAAACCATTTATGAACTTGCGGCGAACACTCCTGGCACAGAGGATGGCACCAATAAACTAGATGCGAAAATGCCGAATGTCACTACCGCCCTCAACATAACATCGACAGGCTTTGTGCTTATGGATGCGGCTGGTCGTGTGGTGTTTGCCAATAAAGCTGCGCCGGTTGCGAGCGTGGGTGATAGCACCAAGCTAGAGTTGATATTTGATGTTGATACACCCCTGGAAGAATGGCTGGTCGAATGCCGGACTCATGATATTCATGCCGAGCGTATATGGAAGCGAATCGCGAACAAATTACCAGGCGACGAAAACCGTCGGCTATACGATGTGTTCGCCTCGTACGAAAAGGGAAGTGAAGCCGAAGTAGTGGTGACGCTCTTTGACCGTACCGATGAATATGCACCGGAAGATGAAGATCTCGACTTCATCGCCTTTGCCGCACACGAATTACGCGGACCGATTACCGTTATTCGCGGTTACCTAGACGGTCTGAATGACGAGCTAGGAGACATAATGGCAACAGATCAAAAAGAATTATTCAGTCGTCTTATCGTATCTGCCAACCGCCTGAGCGGCTACGTGAACAATATCCTCAACGCCTCACGGTACGACCGACGGCATCTACAGATGCACATGACAGAATTGCGGCTAAGCGATATTTATGCCACGATTGCGGATGACATGCAGCTACGCGCCACCTCTCAGCGGCGTTTGCTTGCAATCGACTTTCCGCCGGGCTTACCCACGGTTGCATCTGATTTGAACAGTATTACCGAAGTATTAGGAAACCTGATAGACAATGCTATAAAATATTCGAATGACGGGGGGTCTATCGAAGTTACCGCAGCGGTGAACGGAAGCTTCGTAGAGGTCTCGGTAGCCGACCACGGCATCGGTATGCCAGCCAACGTCATGGAGAATCTATTCCATAAATTCTATCGTTCGCACCGCTCGCGCGAAACGGTAGCCGGTACGGGTATCGGCCTGTACATATCAAAAGCAATCGTCGAGTCAAACGGTGGCAAGATTAGCGTGCGCAGCGTGGAAGGTCACGGTTCTACCTTTACCTTCAGCTTGCCGATTTATTCTACTGTTGCCGAGAAGATTGCCAAGGAAGGCGCCAACAATCAAGAGTTCATCGAACATTCATCCAGCGGCTGGATCAAAAATCATGGAGCAATGAGGGGATAATATAGCGATGAAAGAGGTATAATACGAGTATGGCAATAAAGACGATTCTTGTTATCGAAGACGACCGCTTTATCGGTGAAATGTACGTGCGTAGCCTGCGTAGGGCAGGGTATCAGGTAGACTGGATGGTTGATGGCAACGACGGCCTTATCGCCGCCCGCAACAAACCGTACGACGCGATTCTACTGGATATCATGCTGCCGGAACGGCGGGGAAGTGAAATCTTGCAAGTCCTCCGCGGCCAGCAAGATCTCATCCCAAATACCAAGGTGGTGATTCTCACAAACTTCGATCAAGACGAGCATTCGCGCATGGCTATGGAGCACAATGCCGATGCGTATCTTATAAAGGCGGAAATCACCCCTAAGAAATTGCTTTCTATTATCGAAAAGCTTGATAGTTGATAACTAATTAAATTAACTCTTTCTTTTGTGGCTGCAAAAGAATCAAAATCTCTGTTCTTGTGACCAATAACTAACCCCCTGCTTTCTCGCGAGAAAGCAGCAAAGCGCCTTCTTTTGTCTTGATACAAAAGAATCAAAACATCAAGTCCAGCTTCCCTCTGCCTGGGTAAGCGTGTGTTGTTTTTACAATCACCTGCGGAACTCGCTCTCTACTAAATGCCACTGGCACCATTGGTATTTGCTCACACAGTCCTCGGTTTTGTAAGATTGTAAAAGCCAAACAACGCTTCCGCCATGATAGCTGGAAGAGGACCTTATTAGTTACACCAGTCCTATGACTGAAGAAATTACACAAGGTAAACACAGTTTACCTTGTGCCTGCTTTTAGTGAGCATCTGCAAGAACCTGCCGAGGAGGTGGCTTTTTCTGGTGGAATCATTCGCGAGGACCAGCCTTTTTACCAGTAGCTAAGTCATTATTGTAAAAAGGCCGACCGTAGGGAGTTCCGCAGCGACCGCTAGAAGAAGCTGGCTTCTCCAGTGTTCTGAAGCCGCTCAAACTGTTTTGCTTCTTTTGCTACCCAAAAGAAGCCGGTTTGGTTCTTTGACGGTTCAAAGAACATTTTCATGCGCTTTCTCTAAAGCCATCCTACCTAGACATCCCGCCTCTGTTATGCTAGTCTAAATAAGGTCCAATCTTTAAGCAAAAACGACCTTATATCTGCGATATAAGTCTGTCGCGCTTCAGAAATGGTCACAAAAATAAGCAAGCTGATTTTTGCCGACATTTCGCTCATCGCTTGGCCTTATCGTCTAACGGTTAGGACATCAGGTTCTCATCCTGGCAATCCGGGTTCGATTCCCGGTAAGGTCACCAAAAGTAGCTTACTCAAACACCGAGCATAAGAAACCATCTTATCTGACAATGTTTGGCCAAACAGCTCGCTAGCAATAGCGAGCTGTTTTGTTTGTGCAGACAGTAACGCCTCGAAGACAGGTGTTTTCTTGGGTTGAACATCGTCATGGGCGTGCACCAGTACTTTCTCGAAGAATGCTTGGTTGAGCATCCGTTTAATATGTTCTGGGGCGGTTTTGTAGAGTTTCTTGGCATTCGTGGCTAGTTCGAGCACCATGTCGAGGTTCTGCCTGACATCAGCGTAGTTTTGCTCAAGTGCCATGAATCGGGTGTCAATATCCGCCATGGCTCGCTCAAGGGCTGTCTGCTCTTCTTTGAGCAGGTCAAGCGGGATTGCGTCAGCGTAGTGCGCTTCGAGTAGTTTCTTCTGTTTTCTAAGTAGCTTATCTTTCTCAAGGCGTATATTGCCTTGAGAAGACAATTCTTCTTTGCGACGTTCATCCAGCTCCTTGTAGAGCAATTTCTTCAGGCTTTCTTTCTGCGATTCACTCAGGTGAATAGCTGCATAGCACTCCTCAATACGTCGCTCGACTTCATCGGACTGGACTGACCGTTGCTGACAATTGTTACGCCTGCTATGCCTATTACTACACATAAAGTAGTGGTAGTGATTACCCATCTTGTTACGAGATACCTGTACGAGCAGCCGTCCACCGCATGACCCACACCAGACGGTGCTTTTCAGGAAGTGGGGGTGTTGACGAGTACGTTCGCCTTGTAGATTACTCTTCAAGATATCTTGGACTCGTTCCCATGTTGGGGCGTCAACGAGCTTGTCGTGGCTTCCTTCGTAGAGCGCCCCGTTGTAGCGCATCATGCCTTTGTAGTAGGGATTAGTGAGGACTTTATTTAGTGTTGGCTGCGTAATGACTTTCGACGGAATCTTTGGTGTTGGGGCAGTTGTTAAACCTTCTAATGCGAGCTGGTCGGCAACCTGCTGCACGGTTTTATCTCCTTTGGCGTACAGCTGGAACGCCTTAGCGACTAATGGGGCACGCTCTGTGTCGAGAACGACAGTTCTGGCTTCTCGACCAAGTTCATCACGGTTAATGACATTCTTGTACCCTAGTGGTGCCTTCGACGGTGTCCCACCATTCTTCACCTTTTGCAGCATGCCTTTCTTTACTTCATGAGCGAGGTTGTTGCTGTAGAACTCTGCCACTGAGCTCATAATGCCGTGCATGAGTGAGCCCGATGGGGTACTATCGTCAAACGACTCGGAGGTAGAGATGAGACGAGTATTCACTTGTTGTAAGGCTCGGCTTATCTCCACATCATCGGCACGATTACGTGCCAGTCGGTCAAGTTTATGCACGATCACATAATCTACCTTATGGCTCTTGATGTACTCCAGCATTTCTTGCAGAGCGGGGCGGTCAGCTGTCTTGGCGGACTCGCCACGATCAACAAACTCTTTGACCACGAAGGCTCCCATACTCTCAGCTTTCTGCTGGTTGGCAGCTTTCTGGGCTGGGATAGAAAAGCCTTCACTGGTGCCACCTTTCTCAGCCTGACGCTTGGTAGAAACGCGAACATAGGATACAGCAATCCGTGGTCGTTCTGCTGTACCAGTGACTTGCTCCATGCTTTGGAGGAGTAGTGTGTTCATAGGCATTATTCTCCTTTCTGTGGCAGACGCCACACATTATGTTGGTATTGTTGTAGGTTGAGGGGATGCGTACCATATCCGCCTCTGTTATTACTTGTTCTGTCATCCTATTAACGCTCTCTTGCCGAGAGAAGTCCAGTGGTTTCTAGAGGGTTTCGCGAGATTCTTTCATGTCTCGGGATGATCCCCGTTACCGCTGGCTTCTACTTGGCATTAGTTAGTATTTGTTGGTAGTTGTGATTACTGGCAACATTGCCAGTTTGTTGTGTTGATGTTGGTGTTTGCATAGGGCATTGCTCGCTGTACATACTTACAGGCTTTGCTCCTAGCTACGGTCACTTGATCTGCCGACACCACCGCTCGCCCCACGCTCAGACACCAAGTTACTACCCAAAAGGGAGTAACAGTCACGTGGCTCTGGCATGGACATGTCGGGGGTGAATAGCTCCTGTACTCCAGAAGTGGAATGATGACCGGTGCGATAGGTCAAATGGTGGCTCATCCGCTATCCATCCTCACTGCCGCTTGCTGCTCGGATGTGTTGTCACATCGCCTACAGCTACGTACCGAGCATATTGTTCCAGTACTTGCGCTAGCCGTACAAGATTTGGTTCAGATATGTAGATAGGTTCAATCCAGACGTTGCCAGATAGTGCTGGTCTACCTCTGCCACGTTTGCTATAACAGTTAAGCTGTTTATATGTTGGTTTGTATTGTTCTGGTTGCTTCATAGGCAATCCTCCTTTCTGCTTGCTTTGTTAGGCACCCTGTGGACGAGAGAGCGCGAAGCAAGTGAGGCTAGGATAGCAGAGGGGTCAAGGGAGGGTCACGGATAATGTGGGGGATGATTAGAAATGAAAAGACAGTTTCATATCTAGGCATATGGCAAAAATAATAACACATGTATACAACTGATATAATAAGAGAGGCATGAAACTCCATCTATTTCTTGACGAGTCGGGTACGAGCGACCTGACCAATATCGACCCTAACTTTCCAATACTTGCCCTCACAGGGGTACTAGTTACCGATGATGCATACGTAGAGTTAAAGAAGCGAATTAACGCATTAAAAGCCAAGTATTTCCCTGGCAAACAAGTTGTCCTACACCGGCGTGATATGCGTAAATACGAGCGTGGATTTGAGATATTCTTTGACGATACAGTGAAACGAAACTTCTACAATGACCTTAACAAAATCTTCACAGAAGCGGATTATACCCTTATATCTTCCGCTATCGATAAGAAAAAGCATATCGAACAGTACGGAAAACTAGCTGACGACCCATATGAGATCGCCCTAACGTTTATCATGGAGCGAGCGCTATACGAAGCTGATGAACGAGGTGCAACAAATGCTCACGTCTATATTGAGAGCCGTGGTAAGCGTGAAGATAGAGTAATTACGAGCCGCTACAATCAGATTATCTATAGAGGGTCACAGATAGATGCTGCACGTTTCCAGCGATTATTCGACACGGAAGCGAGCCTGCGACGTAAAACTGATGATGAAATAGGTATTGAGATTGCCGATTTGTGTGCATATCCAATCGCACGACACATCCTGAATAATAGCGAACCGAATCAAGCGTTCGACGTCATAAAGCCAAAAATACGCGCCAACGCACGCGGTGAAGTTATTGGCTACGGTATTAAAGTTTTTCCGCGCTAAATAGCCATACAAAATAGAAAAATAAAAAGCACCACGGAGTGATGCCTCTTATCGACTGGGGACACCCCAATCCTTACTTGCAGTATAGCATTGAGCGGCCGCTTACGTCAATACGGGTGTCCGCTTCGATTGATTTAGATATGATCTACAATATCTAAATCAATCGCATCGGAGAAAATCATCAGCTCCGAGCCAACCTTTGAATTGTGATGGGCGGAGTATTTGAGGTCAAAAGTCCTGTATTGCCTGTCGGGATAGAGGTCGAGAATTTCTTTCTCGTTGTCATAGCTTAAGAGCCACTTTGCCTTGCTATGCGTATTTAATGAGTTAGCGAGTTTTTGGTGGTCTTTCAGCTTAAAAGCGTTTAGATAAAGGTCAGCACCTTTTACAAAATATGGTGGATCAATATAGAAGAAGCCCTTTGGGTCTTTTGCGTACCGCTCGATGACATCTGCGCCATCCTCATTGAGAATAGTGATTCTATCACTATAAAGTCCTATGAGTTTAATCTTCTCGATAAGTTTTTGCTTGTTGTATCTTGCGTCAATCTTCCATTCGCCAAGCTGCCGCTTACCACCAATCGGTCCCGCACTTAGAATGCCTGAACGATTAGTCCGATTAAGAAAGAATGTTGCAAAACCAAGCGACAGCCTATCAGATATATCAGCAGCTTTATATACTTTTTTTTGTCGCTCCCACTCCTCAACGGTCGTAGGCGTATTTAATATACGCTCGATAAACTCTGTATTATGTTCCTTTATGGCAAGCCAAAACGAATATATAGCGGGGTCATAGTCATTGATAACGATGGAATTTACTTTTTCTAGCAATAATAGCGATATGGCTGCGCCAGCACCGCCTGCGTAGGGCTCGATATACGTGATATCTTGCCATTCATGCCTCTTAATCACCTCGTCGAAAAACTCAAATAAAGAGGTCTTGCCACCCGGATAGCGGAGAGGGGTAAGGAGGTACTTTCTATGGGTTTTTGTTTTTATCATTTTCTTCTGCTTCAATTATACCCTGAATCAGAAAATTAAAAACTACTTCGATATTTTGCCAGAAGTCGCGAATACTCGTTTCATTAGTGAAGTAGCCAATGTTATGTACAACTTGATTGAGGTTTTGAGTATAAACTTGAGCATTTAGAGCAGTGATTGCCCCTTTGACGTTTGCATTAGTAGCAGCATAAGTCGATGCTATATGATTTACCTTTTCTTTTAGATGTGTCTTCTTCGAGCCATCATTAGTAACAATCAAGTGGTTGTTACCGTCAAATTTTTCTCCCTTTAGCTCAAGATATCTATGTACAGTTACTTCAAGTAAAGTGCGGACTAGCATCGAAGTTGCAGTTGGGCAATCTTTGACAACCACTTTTTGAAGTTCTTTATGCACTTCGCTTATCTTTTTTGATTGTTCGCCAATTTTCAGACGTTTTGCAGATGGCTTGATGAGCGTAGGATACTTTTTCTCTTGTGCGCCAGTGTATATCGATTTACCTTGTTGCTTGATATCAATTTCTTCTTCGCCAAGCAGATTTGTTGTCTTACTGTCTTCTATCTCTTTGTTAATACTATCGATGCGAGTATCGTCAAAATTAAGCATATTGAGGTATGCCTGCTTCTCCTCAGTGTTGTTGTATGCGCGCGACCAGCTCTCCCCACTGGCGGGCTTGTTCGTTAACAGGTCGTAGACAAAAGCCTTGAGCTTCTTCAATAACAGACTCTCGTCGCTGATATCTAGTGCTCCGTCATCAAGAACGCCATAACCAAAGAATGCCGCTCCTGGGCTACTGTCGACAATGCGGTAAAAATTAGTTACTTTTCCCTCGCCTAGTACATCTTTTTTCATCTGCTCAGGTAAATCAAGCCTATCGACTAAGCTTGCGATTGCAGCTCTCTTTGCCCTTTGTCTATGTGCAGTATCACCGTGTTTTTTGGTACGCACACCGTGCCTATCTCTTTCAACTTGCCCCCACGACTTTTCGTTATTGTTTTTCAAATGCTTACGCTCGATGTACCGGTTTGCCGTATCTGTGCTATCGGTTACGATGCAGTCGAGAGTGCTTGTGTCCGCAATCTGCTTATTTATGTTCAATCCCGCGAAGTATGCGGCGTGGGTGCCGGTAAGCGAGGGGTCAGCAAGACACTTATAGGCAACTAGTCGTCGATTACCCTCATAGACAACGTATTCATCATTCTTGCTTATTACAACCAACCGCTCCAACTGAATTAAGTCTGCGTCGTTGGCAATTTCTGAAGCAAGACTTTTGATTAAAAACTTCTTTTCATTGCCCAAAAGTGTATCTATGATTTCTTGTTGATTCTTTCCGAATAAATCATCAGTTAAGCGGGAGTTCTCGTCCCATAACAATAAGTCCTTAATCGCAATCTTTTTCTCGACCAACATATTACCTGTATTATACTATAATATGGTTGCTTGCGCGCACTCTGATATATTCGTCAATGTTGTGGGCTATCTTGTCAGATATCAACAATGGTTGCTGCTTGAAATAGTTTGATAGAAGTACTAGAGTATCGCCCCTTGGAAACAACACAGGCAATATCTGGCTCACAATTCGCTCATCATCAAAGAGTTTACGGAATATACGGAGCGGTAGGTCTTTTATTTCTTCGGCAGATTCTTCGGGGTTGGTGTCAAAATTGACGTTTGGTAGGTCGGGTATATCTTGCCGCCATTTCTGCAAGTTTGCCATGATGTCGAGCCAGATATTCGGGTAGCCGAGTTGGTCAAACATGTCTTGTCCATACGACACAGACAAATGCACACCCCACGATTCTTGCAATTTTGCTAGCTCTGGCTGGTAAAAGTTTCTATTCTTTACAAGGCTCGGGTCGATGAAGTAGAAGAATCCCCACGTTACCTTGTCGCCATAAATATCGACAAGTCCCTCAAGTTTCTTTTCAAAGTTGCTAATCTGCCCACGTTTTTTGGTTGAATCATGGTCGTCGCGCACCTTTTGCTCGATAAATAGCACCTTGTCATCTTTTATGAGCAGCTGGTCGATATCAAGCGCGTCGCCCTCTTTCGAAATAATCTTTTGTGGTAGTGGTTGCCAGCCAGCGTTGATGAGATACTGCTTGATCGCCACCTCAAAAGCGTCGCCAAAGCGAATTTCATT
>ERZ724505.383-NODE-383-length-29176-cov-6.453522_pt1 | contig 29176 bp, 23 predicted proteins | sample MGYA00376038_ERZ724505 | MGnify/ENA primary metagenome ERZ724505 (study PRJEB28724, sample SAMN07190884) | wastewater metagenome | isolation source: effluent of sewage treatment plant in Hong Hong | place: Hong Kong | collected 2016-03-17 ...
AGCGGATTGCCGGCGACGGTCGGCGCGAAGTCGGCAACCGCCTGGAAATAGCGGTGCAGATGCGGGTCTTCCTTGAGGTGCGGGTGGTCGCGCAGTACCTGCGTCAACGACGCCTTGATCTTCTGCGCTTGCGACGCCTTTCGCGCCACGTGCGCGATGAACGGCGCCGCGGCCAGACCGACGCCGGCGGCGCTCAATCCGAGCTGCCACTTCTGCGCGCCGGTCATGCCGTTCGACGACACCGCGGCTGTTTTGGCGGGTCCGCCGACGAGGCCACCGACGCAGTCGAGGAGGCTCGCGACCGCTACCTTCTCGTCGGCGGCACCGCATTGTTCGATGAAGTCGGTCGTGTTGAAGAACAGATCGAAGGCGGCGTCGTCGGTTGACAGCTCCGTCAACGCGTCGCGAATCAGCGACCCGATCTTCACGTTGTCGTCGACGGCCTTCGCCGAGATCACGTCGGAGACGAACGAGCCGACCTCCGCAAGTTCGGCGTCACTGAGGTCGGCGTACACGGCCTGATAGCTGTCGAGCAGTCCCATGCTGCGCTCCTACTCCAGCGAACCGCCTTCGTTGACGCCTCGGTAGGCGCCCGGACGATAATCGCGTGTGTTCTTCGAAATGCCGTGCCCGACCGCATTTCCTGCGACCGCAAGCGCGGTGAGCGGCACGCCGTAACGGAGTGCCGGCTTCCACGTGTGTTTGACTACCTTGCCTGCTCCGCGAGCCGCTTCGGCGCCGAGGCCGCCGATGGCGCCCATGATCCCCGCGACCTTCTCGAGGTCACGAAGAAACACCTCCATGTTCGGGGCGGCTGCGGCGTGCTTCGCCAGGTCGTCCGCGAGATACTTCTCGACGTCTTCCTTCGTGCCGAGCGCGGCGATGCCGGCCACGATCGCCGGCCCGTGGGTGTCCATGAGCCGGACGTGCTGCGCCATGTGGTCCTCTTCAGAGATCTTCTGCTTCAGCGTGTCGAGGAATACTTGCAGCTTGGTGGCGCCGTTTACCACCTGATAGGTGATCTCGTTCGAACGCGGAAGCGGAGCCCGCTTGGCGAGCGGAGCCGCGTCGGCTTCGGTACGCCCCGAGCGGATGCCGCGCTCTGCGAGCTTTTCGTGGACGGCGTCGAATAGGGCATCCCAGATACGACCCGCCTTCGGATCGTAGCTGCAGGCGAACTTCTTGAGCTCGACGAGGTCGCGACCGGCCATGGCGTGATCGGCCGCATACTGCGCGAGATCGTGAAGACCGACTCGGATCGTCTCGTGGAGACCGGCCTGCTTCGACAGACAGCGGCGATAGTGCGCCTCAAGCCACTCCGCGATTTTCTCCGCCGACTGCCGTGCCTTAACCGTGGATACCCGGCGGGAATCCACCGCGGTCGACGCGATCTTGGCGGCGTCCGGTCTGGACGGATCCGAGCCGATGTGCCGACGAACGGCGCCCACCAACGAGCTGGCGGCCACCTTCGGACGAGCGGCGAGATGCGGCATGGCTGCAAGAACGGAGGCAAGGGAAGCGACCTGAAACGAGAACGTCTTGTCGGAGGCTTCCTTGCGCAGCCGATCATTGACCGCGTGATTCGCCAGTTCGACCACGCGCTGAATCTGAATTTGGTTCAAGTCCGCGGCACTCGCCAGCTTGGCGATCGCTTCGCTCAGCGACGCACCAGCCGTCGCCGCGTCGGCGGCTTGCTTGGCGATGGCGAACAACTCGGCTGCGCTGGGCATGTGACCACCTCGTCAGACTTGACTTGCGATACCTGCCGTTAGTGTAGACGTTTCAGCCAAAAAAACCACAGGATGCTCAGTATCCCAATTTGTTCGGGTCGATGTCGTTCAGCTGCGTCATCGGCGAAGGAACCAGTGTGCCGCGGTAAGTCAGCGCCGCGAGACGGCAGAGATTCACCGCGTGGAAGGCGTCGTCGGGATCGACGTGATCGAACTTCGTCGTTCCGTAGGTCTCGTTGTACTCCGTGTAGATCGTGATGAAGTCGGGAATGAACGGTGCCATGTCCTCCTGGCGGAAGAACAAAATGCGCCCTTGTTTGATGTCGTCGATGGCGGCGATCATCGACTGATTGCGGTCGATCTTGTACCGGCCGGAGACCGGGTCAAACACCGCAAGCTGCCGCTGCGAACAGTATTGCACCTCTCCGAGCATGTTGCGCCCGCGCCCGCGGCTCCAACCGAACTCCGGCGAGCATAGCCTCGCGTTCTGGTGGGCGCCGAAGCCCCAGTCGGCGAACACCAGCGTCACGCCGGCGTCCCGCATCATCTGGTTCAGCATGCGCGGTTGCGGTTCGGACGCCACGAGTCGCCCGGTGAATTTCAGCAGGTGCAAGATGCGGAGAACACCAGTGTTGTCCATCGTGCCGAGGGCGAGAACGGTGAACGAAGGGTTGTCGCCCTCACCTGATCCGTAGTCGATGCCGGCGAAAATCGGGGTCCCATTGTTCGTGAGCAGCTTCACTTGCGCCGGGGTTTGGTTGATGCGCTTCGGCTCGCATCGCGCGCGCATGATCTCTTCGGTGAGCAGCAGCTCGCCTTCGTCATACGGCAACCCGAACGTCTCGTTGAAGAGCTTCAGGCGCGAGATGTTCTGGTCTTCGACCTTCGACAAGATGTCGGCGTGCGTCTTGAACGGCACCATCATCTGCGAGATGCGGAAGCCCCAGCACTTGTTGAGCGCCGCCGGGTTCATCGGCACCCAGCGTCCGTCGGCCATGAAGATCTCTTTGCCGCACTTCGTGCAGACGTAGCACTTCAACCCGACGATCTTCTCGTCGGGGAAGTTGTCGTTCCGGCAATGCGAGCAGCGAATGATCCACTCGAACTGCGTAGACTGCCGGTACCTCTTCGACAGCGGGTTGTTCGACGTTTTCGGCGTGCCGGCGTAAAGACGGAAGCGCAGCCCGGTCTCCCAGCCCCAGTGGGACTGGCACTCCTCGAGCACCGGAATGTTGTCCGAGATGATGTCCTGCAGCTCGTCGATCAGGAGATTCTGCGCGGTGATACCGCGGCAGCCGTCGGCTGTCATGTAGCAGGAGCGGAAGTTGTAGAAGCTCCGATTCAGGAACTCTTTGGCGCCGACCTGCCACAGCGTCTTCGACGGACGCAGATAGCCTTCGTCCCACAGCGCCTGGCTGTCTTCGGCCATCGGCTTGAAGCGCTGGCTGGAGAAGACGCTGACCTGGTCGAATCGCGGCGCGACGTAAAGCGTCTTGTACGCCGGAAAGACGATGCCGAGGGTGATCGCTTTCGCCGACTGCGAGGTCGATTTTTCGACTTGACGGCCGCAGTGCAGCAGGATGTTCCGGCTGCCGATCGGATACTCTTTCGCCAGGTCGTAGATGCCCTTCAAGTACGAGCGGTCGTGCGTGACGGGTGTGCCGTTGACGCCGGGGAACTGCGTCAAAAAACGAAACGGGGTGGTGTCGATCGTGATGTAGCGCTCGATCAGATCGGAGATCAGGCTTTCGCTGTTCTTTGCGGCGATCTCCTGCGCTTTGGCGTCCTCTTCGGTCAGCTCCGGTTCGATCAAGTCGGCTTCAGGCTGCGCGTCCGGCGCCATCTGCGCCGATAAGACGCCCTGCTGCCGAAGCTCCTCTACGTCGAAGTCATCGAACGGAGGCGTAGACGCCCGACAGCCGAAATTCGCGATCGACGGTTCATTTCGCAAGCGCTTCCCCACCGCCGCTTTCCGGTTTACCGAAGCGGTCCTCGTAGTTGTAAGTCGCCAGCTTCTTGGGCGTCATGTTGGCGCCCGGCTGGCTTCCCGCCGGGAATCCACCGTCGGTGATTTTCTTCACCGGTGTGATCTCGCCGAGCGAGTCGAACACGCGGATAGCCGCAGCGATCAGCTTGGTGCCGGACGAGATCGACGCGTCGGTCCCGATCTTCATTTGGACGACCGCCTGTCGAACCGACGCGACGCCGAGGACACGCAGGTTCTCCTTGAGGTCCGTCTCGGCTTGTGTGTGTACCAGGAACTCGTGCAGCCCCATCGACAGCGCCGAGCGATAACGCTGGCGCGTGCGCGGAGACAGCCCGTTCAGGTACCACGAAAGACTCGATCGGTCGTCCATGAAACGAAAGTCAGCGAAGAACACACGGAAGGCGACGAAGTCGACCGGAGCCTCGAAGATGGGCCGTCCGAACAACGTGTTGGCGGCAGGCGCTCCCTCGTTGGGTGCGGCGCCGGTCGCCGAAATCTGCATGAGGCTGTGGGTGACGTCGTAGGAAGGGAAGTAGAAGCTGTCGAGCTGCACCGGCCGGTCGTAGCCGGCGCCGACGTTGGCGAGAGTGAGCATCGCCCTGACCAGCGCCGTCTCTTTCTCGTCCTTCGGCTGCGCGCCGTTGATGAACGGCTGCGCTTCTTCAGGCAAACGCAGCGTCAGCTTGCCGCGCATCTTGGCGAGATTCTCGACCGTGAGCCTGCCGGGGTCTATCCCGCGCAGACGCAACTCATCGATGATCTCCGCATTCGTGCTGCTGAAGAAGCGCAGGAGAAGAAAGCGGAGAAACGGCGGACGATACGTCGGGCAGGAAGGCGGATTGAGACAGCCGAGACGCAGCAGGAAATCGTTGTCGGGACCGACCAGGTACTTGGCCCGCCCATCGGCGATCTTCGGCTGCCAGTCGAGCAGTAGCTTGGCGCTCAGCAGCTCGATCGTTGGCCGCGACAGCTGATACCGGGTCATGATCTCCTGATAGGACAACCACTCCGGCTCGACCGTCTTAGTTTTCTTGCTCCTCGACTTCCGCGGCATTGCGGAGCTCCTTGAGGTCTCGGCACACCGAGTCCAGCGCGAACATCGCCGTCCTCAACGGGCGGGAGTCTACGTCGAGGCCGAGGCGAGAAGCAAGCAGCAACTTCGCTACGACCTCCGCCGCTTGCTCGATCATGTCGATCTGATCGACGAAACGATGCACCGTCTCGGCGTTCAGGAAGTTGAGCCCAAGAAGCGCGTCGACCGTCTTCTTCGCGGCGTCGTCCGTGACCGCCGCCAGCTTGATCGTTTGCTTGCCGAACGGCAGCGACAACGCCGGAAGCGTCCTGACGTACAGCGCCTCTTTCAGCAGGTTTCGCGACGCGATCTTGGTCGGAATCGCCCGCGCCGTGCGGAAGGCGTGCACTGCTTTCGGCTTCACGACCTTGAACATCGCCGAGGGCGACGAGCCGACGGCCGCAACCACCGTCTTGGCCGCGACTGATCCGAGCTTCTCGGTGAGCATCTCGGTTACCGCGTGCTCGGACGCTTTCATCGAGTCGCCGCCGATCTGCACGGTGAACGTATCGCCTCGTCGCGCGATCTTCACGATGCTCTCGGTCGCAACCTTCGCGGCCGACGCGTCGGCGAGGCGGATGTCGCGGCCGGTCTTCATCCAGTACCAGTCGGTCGGAACGTGAAGCGCGCCGTCGGAGAAGATCGGCGTACGGAGATCCGCCGTCTTGATCACGCGGAAAGCGCGGCCGTCCGATTCGGCGGAAAACGCATCGCCAACGCGGAACCCGATCGTCATCGGACGCGAGCACGCGGCGATACCGTCGGCGACCTTGAAGAACACGCCCTCTTCACCGCACCGCGGCTCGGACACCGCCACCTTCTCGTCTGTGGTGATCGGGCGACCAAACACTTCCTTGTCCGGCGTGAGCATGGCGCTGCGGCCGCTGCCGTCCAGCGCGACGAGGAAACCGAGCTTCGGCATCAGGGTGCCGTCCGCCCGGAAGACGTGATCGAAGACCGCCGCCTGAACGAGTCCGGCCGACGTGACGACCGTGTACGGCCCGGCCGACGCGACCTTACGGAAAGGAGCGTCTTCCGTCACCGGCTCCAACACGTACTCCGCGGTCTCGGACGCCGTCTTCTGCACCGCGACCGCGCGGCAGTAGTCGGTGAGAACCGGGCAGAGCGTCTTATTCTGCAGCGCCAGCTGCGCATCGTCTTCGCTCAGCGCCGCGAAAGCGGACGAGAGTGCGTCGGCCTCGCCAGGACCGGCGAAACCGGCGTACGTGTATTTGCCGTCGAACGGCGGCTGCGCGCGGCTGTACATCGAGACGTCGGTCATCTCGCCTTGCCCGGGGGCGATCGGCTTTCCCGTCGCGGTCGCGAGCAGCTTGCGCTCGAACGTCGTGCGCGTGAGCGGCCGCAATTTTCCGTCTTCCCAGACGATGTCCAGCGGCGCGAGCTTGAACTTGTCGATGATGAGCGGAATAGCGAGCTTGCCGTCCACGTGAATCGACCCGACACCGACACCGTTCTCGGCGTCTTCCTTCGTGATGTGGATCTGCACATCGCGCTCGGCGATGTACGGGTGTTCTTCGTGGAGCGACTTGATGATCTGCTCCTCCCACTCGCCGCTGTCGCGATTGAGCGTGACGGCCGCGATCTTCGTTCCGACGTAGGGCGTCGGCTCGACAAACAAGCGTTCGTTCGTGAAAGGAAGCATCTGAATCTCCAAGCTCAGTCAGCGAAGACCTTGGTCGTCTGAACCCCTCGTCGTTCGGTATGCACGTGCTCACCGTCGGAGTGATCCGCGTACCGATGCCCAAAGCATACCACCGGAACACCATCTACGAGAACCCTCGGATTTCCTTCTATGGCCGGAGTCGGAGGAAAACCGCCGTGACCCGCAGACAGGTCGCCTACGCAGACCATCGGCTCCCCGTTGACGAGCACGCGTCTCCCCGGGGGAGCGTGCCGGTCACCGCACGAAATCAAGCCTCCGAACGTCTGAATAGCTGGCACGCCTATCTCCGTTACGACATGTCCAGGGTCACCGCGGCGCGCTCGCTGCCGGTCATGTTGGCCTGAACCCGGTCCAGCGCGTCGGTGAGATTCCTGAACACCACCTCAGCGGCGCCGCCGCCGAGATCGTTGATGGTCGTCTTACCTGCGGCCACCGCCGCGAGAATTTTCAGCACGTCTTCGACCGTGTACGTCCCGTCTACCACCGACGACATAACGGCGGCGGCGAGACTCTGCGGACTGAGGTCGGTGTACGGCGTGATGTCGCCGAAAAGGTTGCCGACTGCCCGCAGCGTGCTCGACGTGTAGAAGGTGACGGTTGTCGAACCGACGGATACCGTCGGACCGGTCAACGTAGCGTTCGGGACCGTGAACGTGGCCGACGATGACCCGACGCCAGGCATGCCAGGAATAGCCGTACCAGTCACTGAGAAGGTCGCTGTCGTAGACCCGACGGCGATGGCGAACAGGCTCGCAGAGGACGGCCCGGCCGTGAACGCGAACGTCGTCGAACCGGCCATCGGGGAGCCGGCGCCGAGCGTCGAATTGTCGGCGGTGAACGTGAACGTCGTCGAGCCGACGGCTTCGATTCCAGCGATCAACGCGCCGGTTTCGGAAAACGTGAACGTCGTCGAACCGACGGCGTCTGTCACGCCGAGGCACGTGCCGGCGGCGTCGAACGTAGCGGTGGCATTCCCATCGATGAACACGGCCAGCGACATAGTCGCTGCTGCGTCAAACGCGGCCGTTGATGACGCATCGATGTTGCGGCCGTCCGTTATACCAGACGGCCCGGCCGTGAACGTAAACACCGTGCTGGTGAACGCGCTCATGCCGCCCGGCTTTAGCGGCAACAGCCATGCCGATGATGCGAGGTGCCCGGACGGGACGCCGCAGAGGTTGTCGATGCCGGCTCCATCGTCGGCAAACACGTTTAGACGTGCGGTACCGCCCCACTGGTTGCGAATGCCGGAGGGTTCTCCGCCTACATGGCGGAGCGGAAGCAGGCATATCAGACGACCGTTAGCTTTCAGCACGTATCAACCCCAACCCATCTCGACGGCCCCGTAAAAGTTGGTGCTCGCGCCGACGGCAGCGCCGGTGAACAAGAGCCACACGAGGCACGCGCCGTCCTTCACCTGCGGCATGCTCGGCAACTGATTGACCAGGTCGCGCTCGGCCGCGACACTGACAGTGGTCAGCGGCAGGCTCAAAAGCGGCCGGACGAGGCACAGTGCCGCGGTGGACGCCGTACCCGACGCAGCCGACAGCTGCACGGAGGCCACGTCCTTGACTCCGGTGTCGCCGGATGCGAGCGGCAAAAACGGCCCGTAGTTATTGGCCGACGTGCCGGAGTGCACGATGTGAGGAACGATCGCAGAGGCCGTACATGCGACGGTTACCGGCAGCGTACGGCCAGAAGTACCCGCCGTGTTGGTGTACGAGATCGACAGGTTGTGCGCCGTAGCGCCGGTAGTCGCGCGAGCAACCAAGAACAACCTGCACCCCGCGCCGTTGGTGTACCGCAGCGACGGAGGACCACCCAACAGCGTCTGCGACGTGTTCAGGTTCATGTTGATGCCGGGCCAATAGCCCTGCATGTCCACGAGCATCAACACGGACGGCACACCGGTCGCAACGCCGGTGACGGCCATGACGTTCAGGATGTGTTTGGTATCCGACGAGACGTTACCGCCGTGCGGAATGCCGAAAATGTCCGTACCGTTGCCGGTGGACTCGTCGCACGTCTTCCACGTCAGGTTCGTTCCCGGAAAGGAGTTCGCGACCGGGTAACCACCGAGGCTCGACAGGTCGTACCATCGGCCAGCCGTGTACGCCGCGGCGCCGGTGAGCTTGTTCCAGTCCTGTCGGTTGAACTTGCCGTTGGTGGTGATCTCGTTGATCAAATCGTCGAGGCTTGACCAGCCCATAGCTACCCCCAGACAAACTCGAGATGGCCGCGAATAGGCGACGGCGAACCGGCGCTTGCGACATTGTAGACGAACTGAAGAAATGCGCCGTCGTAGATACGCGGCAGCGACGCTCGGTGCATGAACGACGTCATCTCCGATACAACGCCGGCTTCGCGCACCTGCACCCAGGCGATCGGTTTCACAAGCACGAGAGCGCAAAACCCACCCATGCTCGCCGAAAGCTGAATGCTTTCCACACTCCGAATGCCGTGGTCATTCTTCATGAGAGGAATGAACACAGATTTGGAGTTGGTGCTGTTTGACGTGCCGGGCGACGAACACAGCGCACCGACGTTGCTACCAGAGAACGCCGTGAATGCGGTGGAGCGGCTCGCCACACCAGCACTGTTGGTGTAGGTGAGGGTGGCCGTGGCGTTTGCCGAATTAGCGATCGTGGCGACCATCATGGCCATGACGCCCTCGCCACTTGTGTACCGCGGCAACGATGCCGTGTCGTTTATGAGCGGCTGAACGTCCGTGCTGTCGCAGTCGATCAGCGGGTAGTAAAGGAGGTAGTCGAGGAGTACGAAGGTGCTCGGCACCACTACCGCCGTGGACGCCATTATCTGAATGCCGAACAGGTGCTTCGTTTGCCCGGCAGATGGCGTCGGGCCGGTGTAGATGCTGTTGTTACCGGCGCCGACGCAGGCAACCGCTTCGTACTGCGCGCCGATGTAGGCGTTGTACTTCGGAGTGCCCGGTCCCATGGACATGTCTGCCCAGGCGCCAGAACCGGGCGGTGTCGGCGACGTGCTGCGGTAAAAAAACGACAGCCAAGAGGCGCCGTTTTCGTACGCATCGACCATCTCTTTTACGCTGCGAAATCCCATCACAGGCGTCCTTCGTCGGGCACCTCTGGGTGCACTTCGACACCGCCGTCCGGGTGCACCGGGCACGGAAACGTGTCCCCGGTGACCGGATCGAGGGCGAGCACGGTCAAGCAGTGCGCGCAGCGATACAACATCAGTCCACCGTGACGGTGAGCGCGCCCGGCGCGAACTGCGGTTGGATGCCGTTCGACACCGCGAGCGAGCTCGAGAGAGCGCCCGAGAAGTAGAGCGCGCCAGCTCCTGCCGACGTGGCTACGATGCCGAAGTGCGTGATGGTGTTCGTGCCGCCAGTGCACTGCGGAAACTGGATCAGTGCCGTGTTCGATACGGTCGGAGCCGACACCGTCCAGCCACCGGCCGAGCGGGCGACGGCGACACGAGCGTAGCTCGTGTATGTCGCTTCACTGGTGACGGCGGCGCCTGCTTCACCCGGATCCGCCGTGTGCAGCGAGATGTAAAGGCTTCCCGCCACGCCGAGCGCGTCGGAGATGAGTGCCCACGACGTGTTCGTGAAGATCGCTTTGAGAACGGCGTCCTCCGCCGTATTTGCCATCGTCATTTACCAGCCTCCAGGAAAGTAGCCGAAGCCTCCACCGCCGCCCCCGCCGGTTCCCGGCGGTTCAGCCCAGGACCCGTCAGCCCGCAGGAATGTCGTCGTACCGCCGCCGGAAGCCGGCACACCGCCGATTTCCGTGGCTGAGAAGATCGACAACAGCTTACTCAAATTCGCGATCGTAATCGAGCTGACGACGCCGCTACCGCCGGCGGTGACCCGCCCGACGACGCAGGGACCGGTGACCCGTTCGATGTTCGCGAACGGAAGGATACCGGAAACGGCGGCGGCCGACCCGAGGTTGATCGGACCGTCGATCCACGAGGAGCCATTCCAGGTAAGCGTTGCTCCGGTGGATGGGGACGTCACGGCGACGTCGCTGAGATCAGCCACCGCCGGCGCCCGGTTCACCCACGTAGAGCCGTTGTAAAAGATGGAATGGTGCACCGCCGGAGATGTGACCGTCACGTCGAGCAGATCGTTGAGCACCGACGCGCCCCCGCCGCCTCCGGCTCCGTTGACCCAATGCGCACCGTCCCACACGAGGGCGTCGCCGATGGTGAGGGACGTGATCTCTACATCGGTGAGATCGGAAAGTGCGGCCGCTCCTGGACTCGGAGCTTCCTGCCAAGACATGCCGGCCACCTTGGTCGGGTCGGCGACGAGCACTTGTCCTGGTCTGCCGATAGGCAGCCTTGCCGGCTTCTTCTCACCTACCCCGACGAGCAAATCACCGCGCGTGGTGAACGCCTCACGCAAGACTAAGTCAGACACCGCGATTCCAGCGTCCTTCGTCATCTTTCCGTCGCGATCGCCGTAGGCGACGATGTTTCCGTCGACCGCCCGGTTCGGCGTGCTGTCGGCTGACCGCTCCGTGAATTTCTTGTCGCGAAATCCCATGCGCTACGACGTCCTGTGATTGATGACTCCGGCGCGCGATCTCGAAACGTGGTTCCGTCCGGCCGTCTCCGTGATGTCGTCGTCGGCTTCGACGGTGAAGCTCTTCGCCTTTATCATAACACCATCGTCGGTCAGGGTGACCGATTGTTTCGCACGGATCAACGACAGTTTACCGTCCGCCAGCTGAATTTCCTGCCCGTCGCCGCGCAGATCGCGCAGGCGCAGTACCCGGGTCTCGTTGTCGATCGTGATCTCCAACCAGTCGCCCCAGCGCTCGAAGCGGCCGTCCTTGAAGGCCGGACCGTCGCCGTCGACGTGTCCCTCACCGCGCACGACGCACGGCGTCCGCTTCTTGACTTTGCCGTCGGCGTCGTATTCGACGAAGTCGATTCGCTCCCGGCGGGACTGCCGCTCGTTGTCAATCTCGACGACCGAGTAGTCGGTGCGCGTCTCGCGCAGGCCGCGGAGAACCTTCGGCGCCTCGTGAATGTCGGCTGCGGTCTTCGCGTAGCGCCCGTCGGCGGGCAGCACAAAACCTTCGACCGTCTCTCGGTCGACGATCGGGACGCGCGGATTCTCCGATCCCGGCGTCTGTCCGGGAAGCGGGTCGGCGTGAATGGTTTCCTTCATCACCAGTCGCGGATCGTCAGCTCTTGTCGTCACCGACTTCTCGTAGCCGACGGCGCGCAGAAGGAAGCTGCGGCACTGAGTGAACCACAGGCTCTCCAGCCGATGCCACAGCGTGAAGCAGAGGTTCGACGCGAAGGCGACGACCGAGCCGAAAGCGTAGACTTTGACTCGGCTTCGGCTGCGCTGGTCGAGCGTGCGGTTTTCGATCGAGGCGTCGCCGGCGAACTGCGGTTCTTCACCGGGAGCACGGAAGTTCGGCAGCTCGAATGCGCGCGTGGAAGCGCGGATCGAACGCAACCGCGAGTCGAGATCGGCGACAGCCTCGTCGATCGACTGCGGCCTATCGGCGCCGGGATCTTTCTGCGGCAGATCGATCTCGCCGAGAATCGACCACTCCAGCCCGACCACCCGCAGACACAGCACGCGAGCGAAGGGAGGAAACGGCTTGTCTGCTCCGTTTATGATCCGACGCGCGTAGACGTCACCGATCCGATCGAGATTGATGACGTACATCTTCTTGTCGGAGTCGTACTCGCGAACCAAGCCGCATTCGAATTGCACGCGTCACCTCTTCAAACGGAAGGCACCGAAGGTACGCGCAAGTCTATTCTCGCGGCGGGCTCGCCACGACGTTTTTCCGCGCCTTGTTTCGGAAGCTGCGCCCCATGTAGGTGGCGTAGTCCGCATCCGGCAGCCGGGTTCTCCCGAGACGGTGCGCCTCCTGCCGCGTCTCGGCGAATACGCGATGGTGATCTGGAGCCTCCATGGTCTGGGCGTTCCACGGACGCGTCTGCAGGTAGCGGGGGATGCCGGCCAGCTTGGGCGGCAACGGCTTCGGTTGCTGCATTACGGCGCCATAGGGTCCGGCGATCTTTTGCATCTCGTCGAAGAATGCTTCCGCGAACATGCGACTCATCCTCCTATTTTAGACGACTGGCCAAAATACGCGAGCGGGTCACTGAGTGAGGCTAACCCTGTTGTTGGGCGGACCAGAGACTTCTGCTCGGTATTTTGTGATACGGAAGTGGATCCGGCATGTCCGACGGCACGCCGAGCGAGGCGAGAAACTTCGGAGTGCCTCGATCGAATGCCGCCTGCATCGCCCGGATCGCGTGTCGTGAGATGCGCCGATTTCCAAGGTTCAGCCGCTCAAAACCAGGAGCAACCGCATGAAAACCCTCCATCTCCGGAGCCCGCATGTTTCGAATCGCTTGGGCTGCGTCGGCTCCCGGACCCGTAAGAGTCGAAGCGATGTTCAAGTCACGTAAAGGAGGCAGAAGTGACCGATGGCTTGAGAACCGCAAGTATCCCGGCTGCTTTCCTAATTCCGAGTTCTCATGCAAAAGAACCGTTCGTCCGAACGCCTCCCGACCGGCGGGTGCCAACGACGGCAACGATAGCCCATTCGCGGCCATCTGCGCTCGCGTCGAGGCGTACGGATCTCCGGCAGTAATAATGCGACCGCCGAAATTACGGTGCATAGTCTTCAGATTCTGTACCTGCACAGGCGGTAAAGCCGCTGATCCTGGAATCATCTGCTTAGGAACACTGAACGCCGGACCGCTGAGCGAGCGAAGAGCCTCCCTATAACCGCCACGCCGTAGGGCAAACCCGCCATCCGGCGTACTCATCATCGTCCTGTTTCGCAAAGGTCGAATACCAGCCGTCGCCTTTCGAAGTGTCGCTAAATCAACCCCGCGCTTAATCAAGCCTGAGAAGAAAGCAGCCGCAAACATGTTTTCTCCTACAGCACCTTCGTCCGACGGATTCCCGCCGGGGATCCACCTTGACTGGCACCCTCGAACGCGAGACGCGCCACCGGATGTCCGTCCGGTCCGGTGTTCGAACGACGACCGAGCGCGGCCGCTTCGCGCGCCGTGTCGATGATGCGGTCGTGCATCATGCGGCCGATGAAGTCTTCGCCGAGGTGCGGCACCTTACCGACGCCGACGAGCATCGGCTCGAACATGATTTTCTTGTTCGCCGGCAGTGTCGCGTTCTCGTTCTCGATGCGGTCGACCAAAACTACGTCTCCGGGATGGAACTGCGTCGATCCACCGGCGTCCGTCACCTTCGCCCACTTGGTCATCGGCTTGACGACCGTCTCGTAGATGCGCCGCTTGATGTTGACGCCGGACGACGAGAAGTTGTCGTGCAGCTCGTTGATCAGCGTGGTTCGCACCTGGTCGATGCTTCCGGTGGTCTCGAGCACGTCCTGCGGGCGGATGTCGCCGCGAGCGGACAGATGATCGCCGGCCGCCACCGTCTGTCCCGGCTTGACGCCGAGACCGACTTCGTGCGGCACGTAGTGCTTCGTCTTGCCGACGTACACGTCCCACCCGCCGAGCGCGTTCGGAGCGATGCGCGTGATCTTTCCGGAGTCGGCCGACAGGATGGCCCGCCCCTTGACGTTGTCCGGCAGCGTGAAGAGCTGATCCACACGGTGGAAGCCCTTGTTCGTCGAGCCCTGACCGACGGCGCCGCCGACGTGGAACGCCTTGAGCGAGAGCTGCGTGGACGGCTCGCCGATCGTCTGCGCGGCGAGCACGCCGAGGTGATAGCCGACCGGATAGAGCTGACCGTTTTCGTTCAGGCCGAAGCATCTCGAGCAGATGCCGCGCTTCGCCATGCAGGTCAGCGGGCTGCGCACTTCGACGGTGCCCTTGAGCGTGCGGGCGATCTCCGGCGTGATCAGCTTTCCGGCGAGCCGGCCGCCGACCACGAAACGCCCGATGACGTCGGGATTATCGACCGGCAGGGTCACGCCGCGCGTCGTGCCGCAGTCGATCTCCGACACGACGGTATCGATGTTCGCCTGCACCAGCCGCTTCGTGAGGTAGCCGGTGTCCGCGGTGGAGAGGCCCTTGTCCATCATGCCCTTGCGGGCGCCGGGCAGCGTCGCCCAGTACGAGCCGAGATCGTGCCCTTCGGCGTACGACTTCCGGATCTGCACCGGGATGGCGTCTCCCTTGTGGTCGGTCACGGCGACGGGGGTTGCGACGAGGCGGTTCACCGAACCGGCCTTGCTGCCGAGCGCGCCGGAGCCCGTCGACATGACGACGAAGCGATTGGCGTGATCGGCGTGCACCATCGTCGAGACGGCCTTCGCGGCCTCGTTTGACGCCTGCGAGAATCCGATCGTCTTCGCGCGCTTGACGGCGCGGTCGAGGATGGCGTCGCGCTGCTTGGTGTTGATCTCGAGATCCCGCAGGCTGACCGAGAAACCGATTTCGGTGACGTAGTGGTTACCGAGATCCTTCAGCTTGTTGAGCACCTCGCCGGCCGCCTTTGGATCGCGGCGTGCGACCTTCTCGATGGTGGCCGTCATGACCTTCTTGGTCATCGGTCCCTCGATGCGAGCATACTCCGGCAACGCCTGATTCAGCACGGCCTGCCCGGCGCACACCGTCTTGCCTGCGACCTCAAACGCCGTGTTCACGGCGTGCTTCTTCGCCATGTACCCGCGCACGACGTCCGCGAGAGACGTCGCCTTCATCGGCTTTCCGACGGGATTCGACATCAAGTAGAGGCCGAGCACCATCTCCATCGTCGGCTGATTGACCACGCGGTCGCTTGCCGGCGAAAACAGGTTCTTCGACGGCAACAGCTTCTCGAGAACTTCCTTGCGCGCCGCTTCCGTGATGGGAACGTGCACGCCCATCGTGTCATAAACCACGAGACCGCTGGCCAGCGCGAAAACTTTCGTCTCCGGAACGGCCAAGTCGTAGACCGTTTCAGTCGGAGCGTCTTCAACCGTCTCGATGCGATCCCAGTGCGTGGTCGTATCTTCGACGATCGATTTCCAGCGCCGGATTTCTTCCGTTTCTTGTCCCTGATGCGCCGCCAGAAGAGCCCTGGCCGATGTGCGCGAGAGCGTCGTGTGTTTGAGCTCCTTCGCTTTTCCGATATAGACGCTCAGCGTCTCGTAAGACGCGGCGGCGTTTTTCTCGTCCCGGAACAAGCGGAGCAGGCTCTCGTCGCACGGCACGATGTCCGTGTCGTCTTTCGAGACCCCTACGGTGCGCAGTTGTTCTGCCGCCGGACAGTCGAACACCGGCAACTCGTTAATCACCCGCGCGATGTCCACCGTGCTCAACGAAAGCGTGAAGCTGTCGTGCTTCTGTGTCCGAGTCGTCGACGGCTTCGTAGTGGAGACGCCGACACGAATGCCGAGCGTTCGACACAGCCACACCACACCGTCGCGCATCTGCTCGGACGATGTCGCGAAGCTGCAAAGCACCTGCGGCTTACCTTTCGAAGTCGAGACGCAGAGAGACCCATCACCGTCGAGCAAGCCGGCGAGCAGCCCGAGCCGGGCGGCTCGCGACCAACGCATCAGATCGAGAGGCAAACGCTTCCGCAACGCCGCCTGCGCCTCTCCCTCGCCAACGAGTCCGCGGAGCGTGTCGGCGAGGTCGTGCAGCTCGATCGGGGCGTTGACGCCGAGGTTGACGTGAATCTTCGTACTCTGCCCGGAAACACCGGAGTTGGTTTCCGCCTTGTGCTGCGCGCTGTAGGTTCGCGCAATCACCGGATTATCGATGACGCGAGAGAGCACCCGCACGAAGCGCTCACGATGCGGCGCGCTGACCTTCGTGTACCCGATTGTCTTGTCAGTCACCCACCCGTCGCTGAGGAAGGCGCCGATAAGCCAGCCGAACTCGGAGTCGTAGTCCGAACCGAGCACGGGAGCGTGTACGACGACCGGCGCGAACCGCCCGACGGCATCCTGCGGCCGAATCTTCACCAGCTCTCCGCCGACACCGTAGGCCGCGACAGACTCGTTGTCCGACGCCGTTACCTCTCGCCCTCGACGGGTCGTGATCCGCTTCAACCGACAGCCGTTCTCCACGGTCCAGTGCGTGACGGCCGACCAACGAGAGCCGCCGCCGGGAGTGGTGGTCAAAACCTCGACGCCGGACGGAACTTCATAGACGTCTGCGCCGTTCTTGTCTTTTTTCGGGACGCCGATGTGTGGGAAGTCTCGAATAGGAAGCTGCACCACCAGGCCGTCCGCTGAAGCGCACAGCAGCTTCGAATCACCCGAGAACTTCATGCCGTAGGTCTCCTGAAGCACACGCTCAGCCTCTGCGACCGAGCTGACCTCAAAGCCTACCGCAACCCTGAGTAAAAGTAAAGAGCAGCCAATGATACAATTACCGTCAAAATCAGCATTATAGCCCGACACCACCAACGGATTGATCTTGATGGCTTCGCCCTGAATGAGCGTCGGCCTGAAGCCCATCACGTTGAACTTGTGCAGCGACGGCGCCCGGTTCAGGATGACGGGCCGTTCCTTCACTTCCGCGGCGAGCGCCGCCAGCGCGGTGGGGTCGCCCTTCTCGACCATCTCCCGGGCGTCGATCGGCTTGTGTCCCAGCCCGACGAGACGACGCACCACGAAAGGCTTATAGATCGTCAGCGCCATCTTCTCGGGAATGCCGACCTGATCGAGTCCGAACTTCGGATCGGGAATGATCGTCGAGCGCGCCGAGAGATCCTGCGGCCGCGACATCACGCGGCCCTGAAAGAAGCCGCTCTTGTTCGACGCGCCCTTGACGGCGGCGAGGAAGCCCTTGAAGTGGGCGCTCCGCGTAAGCGGCTCCTGCGTGCCGACGAGACCAGCGACGGCGCCGGACAGGTCGCGCCGCAGCGCCGTGAGCTTGGTGCGGTCCAGCCCCATCGTCTTCATGTCGCGCAACGCGTTCGACACCATCAGCACCTCTCGGTAGCCGTGGATCGGATCGGACACGTTCAACGAGCCGTCCGGCAGCGGATAGACCGCGCGGAACTTGGCCGGGATCACCGGCACGTACTTCATCGTGTACGCTTCGGACGGCGTCAGCTTGAGCGTCTTGAGCGCCTCCAAGAAACGACGCCGCTTGATCAGCTTGTCCTTCTTCGCGGCGGAACGCGTGGCCCCGTACTCGATGCTGATCTTCTTCAGCTCGGCTTCGACGTTCACGGCGCCCAGCAATTCACGCACGGCCTCGCCGCCGGTCTTCGCTCCCTTGGTGGTCGGATCGACGAGCTTGCCGTCGAGCAGACCGAGCCCGCCTTCCGACAGCTTCGCCAGGTCCTTCTCGGGAATGTCGAGCACGGATGCCGCGGCCTTCGTCATGAGCGGATGCACGATCGGCTCGGGCAGCTCGATGTGCGACCAGTGCTCGCCGCCGATGCCGCCGGTCACCGCCGGATCGAACAGGCCGCCCTTCTCGGGCTTCAGGTCGTTCGCGGTGACGACGGTGGGTTCTTTGATCGCGCCGTTCGACGATGCCAGCACCTTCGCATCGGTCATCGGAGCGGCCTGCAGAAACACACCGCGGCGTTCGAGATCGATGCCGGCGCCCTGCATGTACGTCAGGAACTTCTCGCTGACCATCGGCGGCTTCGGCGGCGGCGTCGGCAAGCCGAGCTGGACCGCGCGCCAATACGCGTCATTCTTCTGGCCCTTCACGCCGAAGGCGTCCTTCACGAAGTTCGTGGCGTCGCCGGACAGGAGCGCGTAGAGCTCGAGACCGCCGATGCGCTGCGCCGAGCCTTCTTCCGTTTTAGCGGGCTGCTCATTCAACGAGTTTCCGCACACCATCGGTTTTCCGTTTCGACGAACATAGAGAAGACCGGTCGACACGGAAGCGCAGTACACGAAACCCGTATAGCGAACCTTGTAGTAATGCGCATTGCTGTTCGGGTGCTTGGGGTTTACGGTCGCATCCTGCCGCCTCCGGCTGATTCCGACGTGATAGATCGGACCGCCGACAGAGTAGCCGAGACAGCGCCGTCCGTCGTACTCGTACCGGCGGACGAACGCACCGAAACCAAGACTGACGCACAGCCGCTGGACATCGTCAGCCAATCCAACCGACGACGTCGCGTACGTCTCTGCTCCTTCCTCCGTCACATGCCCGTCACCGAGCAGCAGAGCCTCGAGACAACGTACCCTCGCGCCGCGTGCCATCTCAAAAATAGCAGCCGGCAGGCGCTTAGTCTGCGACGTGTTCCCGAACGCATGGAAATGAGCGGCAAGATCCTGACCGCCAAATGCGACGCCGACAACGCGTCCTCCTCGACGAACGTCGTAGTGCGCGATCCCGGCCTCCTCAAGCGTACGTCTGATACGCGCACACTTTGTCGGGTTCACCTCCTCTGATTGCCAGATGAATGTCTTAGCGGACCGTCCCAGACTCACGGAGCCTTCGGCGATGTACCAGCCGACGAGCTCGGCGTACGTCGACGCCGAGAAAACCGACGGCTGCTTGCTGCTACTTTTTCTTTTTCCGGCAGCAGCAGCGATCACTACCTGCTCAACCGGTTTTTCGTTGTCGTAGGAAAAACCAAATTGGGGGATTAAGTAAGAGCTTCGACCGTAGAGATCGGCCATCGAAACCGCTGTCGGCGTCTTCTTCTCTTTCCTCGCCGCCTTCTTTCGTTGGCGAACCAACATGCGGTGGTTCGGCGTCACCAGCCAGTCCAAATAACGGCCCGTGAATCCGAGAAGCTCGCCATCAAACAGATCAGCGATCAACTCCGATGGACGCTCGAATACGATCCGGTCACCGTGGATAGCGGCCAGCAAGTCGTCTTGCGTGACGTCCGGCCAAAACTTCCATCCGTTCTTCGTCAGCACCTCGGTAGCTGGATCATAGCAGTAGGCGCCGCCGACGCCGCGCGCCGAGAACTTCTTGGCGACGCGATGCCGGAGCTTCAGGAAGTGCGTGTCTCCGACGAGCACGCGCTCGAATTTCTTTCCGGTCGTGGGATCCGTGACCGTCTCCTCGCCGTGCTCGTTCAGCCCGGCGTCCTTGAGCGCCTTCTTCACCTTGTCGAGAGACGAACCGGACGAGAAGTTGTCCACGTAGAACGTCTTGCCGGTGGTGCGCGCGACCTTGCCGGCCGCGGCCTCGTACATCTGGCCGGGGTTGACGCGACCCACCACGCCCGTCGGGTTGAACAGCACGTCCATGACGGCGCCGCTCTGGTCGCGGTACATCTCCCCGTCGGGAAGAATGGCGGTCACGATGCCCTTGCCGCCGTGCCGCATGCTCAGCTTGTCGCCGATGCGCGCGGGCTCTTCCGTCTTCAGGATGACCTTGATGAAGCCGTGCTGACGGATGACGTCGATCACCGTGCCGGGCGTGGCGTTCTGCCAGTACAGCGACACGTCGAGCCACTGATTCGAGAGGGCGCGATGCAGCCGCGCGTAGTCGTAGTCGGCGTGCAGCTCTTGTCGGCGAACGGCCGGAATGAGAAGGGCTCCCTCCTGTACGACGGCGCCGGGCTTGATCACGCCGTCGGCGTCGTAGTCGTCGCGCTTCGCGACCGCCTTCACCTGGTCGGGATAGTGCGCGAGCAGCAGCTTCATCCCGATCTTCGTGGACGAGTCGCGCTCGAGTTTCTCTTCGTACTTATGGACGGACGTCAGCTTCTGCGCGGCGCTCTGCGAGATCACCATGCCGTCTTCGAAGTTGTACCCGGCGTACGGCATGTACGCGATTCGAAGGTTCTTGCCGAGCGCGAGCGTACCCTTGCCGTTCGTGAAGCTGTTGCGCGCGATCGCTTCGCCGGCTTTGACCGTCTGCCCCTTCTTGACGATCGGCGTGTCGTGCATGAAACCGTCGGAGTTCAGCGGGTAGTTGTCGTGGATGCCGACGACGTGCTGCTTCTTGCCGTCACTGATCACGATCTGATCCGACGTCACCTTCACGACCTTGCCGCTCACCGGGCTGACCGGATCGAGTCCGTGCCCGATGGCCTCTTCGTACCCGCGGGCGCCGAAGCGCGCCTGCACCAGCGGCGCGTCCGGGTCCTTCAATCCGATCGTTTGTTCGATGTGGCGATCCGCCATGCCGACGCGGTTGCCGTCGTCATTGTGCAGGAACGGCACCATGTTCGACGTCGAGCTGAAAAATGACTGCGGATTCGAGAAGACGTAGTCGACGTCGGACGCCTTGAACATGCCGAGATCGGCCTGTCGGCGGCCCTTCACCATCGGAGCGAGCGGCCGCGGCTTCTTGCCGGTCAGATCGAATTGATCGGGAAACGCGATGACCTTCGTGTCGAGATCCTTGGTGCTCAGCGTCTTCTTCTGGCCCGTGCGCGCGTCGACCACCGGCACGTGGATCTCGGTGCCGACTTTCTTTGCTCCGATCGTGAGGTGGCCGGAGATGCCGATCTTGCTGTTTCCGGACCAGAACCCGCCCTTATTATTTCGACGGACGTAGAGTCGATTTCCAGGAACCGTTGCGCAGAACACCTCACCATCATAGTCCTGGATGAACTGACCGTCGCCGGGAGTTCGCATCTTCGGAAATACGTAGCGCTCAGTGCACGTGTGCATGTGCACGACCCAACAGCCGACGTAGTGCGGTTTTCGTGTATCCGGTTCAAACACGATACGCGAAGAGATGCCGAGGGAGAACGCGAGCCGCTGGACGTCTTCAGCCATGCGCCGACTGGTCGAACAGTAGGCGTTCCCGCCTGCACCGCGACGGCCCTTGCGCCCGTCGCCGAGCATCGCGGCTTCGAGAAACGCGTGTCGAGCCTCGGCCGAGAGTTCAAAGATGCTGTCCGGGATGAACTTGTCACGGCAAAGCCCGAATTGATCGAGGTAAGCCACCAGCTGTCGACCGCAGATCGAAAATTTCTTGTAGTTTCGACTCCACGTGAGACCCATGCGCGTCAGTAGATCGCCGATGCGCCGCACTTCGTCAGGGTGGACGCTCTCGTACTGAGTGATCTCAACGACGTACTCGCTCGAGCAGCCCTCGCTCAAGTACCAGCCCAGGAACTCAGCCCAATCAACCGGATCAAACGGACCGAGATCTTTCTGAGCGTTGCTTCCTTTAGCGATCCCAGGAAGATGAAACAGCGGGAGGTCGGCCGCTGACCCGACATACGGCAGGTGTCCCGCGATGCGAACGACTCGCCGCTTCGTGCTCATCTTTTCAGCGGTTTCAAACCGGTAACCTCGGATGCGTCCTTGTTTCACGGGTGAAGTGGAGTCGCTCAGCTTTTCCGGTCTGACCCATTGTCGGTGCTCGGGCGTCAGAAGGTACTCGACCGTTTCGCTACGGAAACCGTACATCGGTCCGACATAGTGCTTGCGAATCAATGCGCTGGAACGGTTGAATTCCAGGAAACCGTCGTCAGTCAAGCAGGCAAATTCCGTCTCTGACGTAACTTCCGCCCACCGACGCCAGCCCCCTCGAGTCATCACCTCCATATCGTCGGAGTAGCAGCCTTCCGGGGTATGGACGCCGTCCAACACGCCGGCATGTGACGGGTGGACGAGGCGCACCGCATCCGTGACGGCGTGCACCGAACCGATGCCGCCTTCACCCATCGTGGTCGTCAGGAAGTTGGCGCCGATCATGTCGATGGGATTCGACTGGTCGGTGTGACGCGCGAATTCGCTGGTCGTGAAGAACGACGTCACCGGATCGGTGAACAGCCCGGGGTGCACGGCGACGGCGATCTTCGGCTCGCGGTCGACGCGGTGCTGAATCTCCCAGACGATGCTCTGCAGCGACTTCTCGAGCCGCTCGGGCACGAAGTCTTCGAGCGAGTGCAGGCTCTTGAACGCGAGGCTCTCGGTGTCGTCGGCCTTCTGCTTACCCTGCGAAACGCCCAAGCACTTCTTGGACGCTTCGAGGAACGCCTCGCCGGTGATGCCGGCGTACGCGCGGCCGACCGTGATGAGGTTGACCTTCGGATCGAACGGCTTCGATTCGAGGAACTCGCGCACCGTCTTCATCGTCTCTTCGGGGCCGGCGGTCTTCACCGACGGCCGCAGCTTAAGCAGCAGCTTCTTGATCTCGTGATCGTAGTCCAGCCCTTCAACGGACCGGTCGTAGATCGTCTGCCCCCACGCCTTGCGCATGGCGTCGTCGGAGACGCCCAGCGCGCGCAGCACGGCGGGCAGCGGGAAGTGCGCGCTCGGACCGACGCGAAAGAGGAAGGCCCCCTTCTCGCGGTCGAGGATGATGCGGTAGGTGCCGGCCGCCGCGGTGTTGACGAACGTCTCGACGTTGTTGTCCGAGCTCAGACGCGTGTACAAGCCGGGGCGCAAACGAAGCTGATTGACGACCTGCAGTTCCTTGCCGTTGACGATGTAGGAGCTGCGGGCCGTAACGTGCGGAATGCGGAGGATGACGTGGTGCGCGGCGCGGTCGATGACCTTGCCGGTCAAGTCCTTGATCGTCAGATCGGCGACGAGCTTGGCGGTGATCGACGATTCCTTCAGTTTCGCGGCGCGCTGTTGGGCGATGTCGTTCTGCACGGCTTCGCCGACGTTCTCCCACCGCCAGTTGGCGGCGGACAGCACGTACTTCTTGCCGGTGATGGGGAACGCCTTACGGACGATCCCCAAACACCGTTCGAGAAGAACCGGAAACTGGGCTTCGACGTCGATCACCCGTTGCTCCTACGCGGGCCGGTTCAGCACGGCATTGCGCCACATTTCCTTGTGGAAACCGTTGAGTCCGACGTGACCCGCGGCACGTGACGCTTTGGCGTCACTGAAGGCGGCACGAGCCTCCGTCGGATACTGCCGGCGCGCGTTGCGCATGCCGGAAGCCATACCAGTCCTAGCCGCCGAGATCGCCTTCGGAGAGGCCGTCGCCGGCATCACCTGCTTCAGCGCGCTCGAGCCCGGGCCGCCCCAACCGACCGCAATCTTCTCCATCTCGTCGAAAAAGCTCTCTGCGAACATCACACTTCCTTTCTTGGCTTCCCGGCGGGAATCCATCAGCTCCCTTCGAAATCCGGCAGATCGGGCAACCCCCCGAACGCGGAATCGAAGTCCTCGACCTCCGGCTCCTTCGGAGCGATGCGCGCCGCGTCTTCACGCCGCAGTTCTTCCTGCGTCTTGGCGAGCGGCAGCGCTTCTCCGATTTCGTAGTACGTCACCAGATACGTGTACTCGACCTCCACGTCTCCCCGCACCGCGGTGAGCGTCTTGTCGACCACAGCATATCGCTCGATGTCGTTGTGCAGCACCTGAAATCGACGCAAATCGTCAGCGTCTTTCAGCTTCAAAAGCTCGATACGAAGCATACGCTCGGGCCGTTCGACTTCGACGCGCTCCGACAGAGCGCTCGACGCGCGCTCCGCGACGTTGGCCGTCACGCGCTCGACGAGCGCCGACGGGATTCGGGATGAGCGGTTGATTCCTGTCATGCCTACACCGGTGAATTGGCGCGCCGCGGAGCCCGTTGCTCCGGCAGCGGCTTCAGGAACTTGTCATTGCCCTGCTGCTTGATCGTTCGCATCCGCTCCTTGATCGCCTTCGCGAGCCGCGGATCGGTGTCCTCGATGTGCGCGAGTTCGAGCTGCTTGTCCATCGCCGTGCCTGGCTTCTTGATGAAGTGGTGCGCCAACAGATCGTAGAGCGCCGGCGACTTCGGAATCTCCTTCATGACGAACCCGTCGGCGGAACCAGTCTTCGCCAGCGCCATCTGCGTCACGGTCGCCGGGTTGCTCATCCGCGTATCGTCGGCCTTGTTTTGGTACTTGGCCTGGATGTGCATCGCCATGCCCTGCGCCTCGGCGTTCGCCTTCATGGAGGAGATCAGCTCGGCGTTGCGTTCGACGGCCTCCTCACGCTTGCGTTTCGCTTCCCGCTCCGGATCGAAACCGAGCTCTTCGATCGTCGTGCGATCGGAGATGGTGTTCGTCTGGCGCAACCCGAGGGCGATCTGCCGCTGCTGCGCGTCGTCCGCCATCTTGAAGTCGGCGTGTCGGATGCCGATGTTCGGCAGCGACAGGAAACGGCGCAGCTTCGGAACGACGAAGTGCTGCAGGAAGTCATTGAGCCGCTCGATGCGGCTCAGGAACAAGTTCTCCAGAACGCGCAGCGAGATCGAGCTGCCCGACCAGTTCAGACCGCCGTAGATGAACTCCTGCGGCACATCGAGACCGCCGGCGATCTGCTGCCGAATCTGATTCATCTCGTCCTGCACGCCGAGCGCCTTGGCGTCGCCGCGGATGTTCTCCACGCGAAGCGGAAACGGCATCGTGTAGACGGAGTTAGGATCCCGGCGCCACCGGTGGATGATGTCCATGGTCTTCTGCGACCAGCTCGTGAGATCCACGTTCGCGTGCGGCGAGTGCCCGCCGCTGGTCGCTTCCGGCACCAGGATCGTGAGCGGCAAAACGTGTTCGAGGGCGATCGCTTCCTGCGCGCGCTTGTATGTCTGGAACAACCAGGCGTCCTTGAAAACCGGAAGCATCGGAGGCATGCCGTACGCGTCGTCCTCGGCCGACACCGACGGGTTCTTCAGGACGTAGATGTTGTCCTCTTGCAACATGATGTTCTTCTTGTCGCGGATCGCCTCGAGGAACTCGAGCGGCGTGTCTTCGACGAGCACCCTGTTGATCTTCGGATTCGTGATGCGCTGCCGCAGCCACTTCGGAATGCGGTAGATGTACTCGCTACGATCGGTCAGCGGGTTGAAGCGGATGTCGACGTACTGCGGATTCCAGCGGATCAGCTTGATGCGGAGCCGCGATCGAATGGTGACGTCCTTCGGCTGGAACTTCGCCGGCTGCTTGCAGCGCGTGCAGGTGCCGAAAAACGCGTGGTCCTTGTACTGCCACTTGATCGAGCGGGCCATGTGCGAGTGCTTGCAGTGGCCGCAAACGAGGTAGCGCTCGAACGGAAAGAGGATCGAGGCGTACGCGTTGCCGTAGACCTCTTCATCGAGGGCCAGCTTGAACTCGAACTCGCGGATCTTGAGGACGACCTCAAGCAACTCTTTCCAAAGGGCCTGCGACTTCTCGCGCTCGGTCTCGTAGATCAGCTTGGTGATGACGTACGCGCACTTCTTTTTGACGACCGGCGCGATTTCGCTGTGGCTGGCGTAGAGATAATGGCACCAGCGAAACATTTCCTTCATCGTCGACGGGATGTACGTCGAGGAGATGTCGAACCACGAGTTGGGGTAGCCGCCGAGCGTCCCGACGCGGCCACCTCTCATTTGCGTGACAGGGGGCACTGAGCACCTCCGAATGTGTCTCGGCCCGGACGGCTACTCGACGTCCGAGAACTTCGCCGTGATCATACGCAACGACGCATACACTTGCGACAGCTTAGCCGCCTGCACCGCGACCAAGTCGTCGGAATCGAGATCTCCGCCGTCTTTCATCTTCGCCCTGGCGGCCGCGCGGAAATCGGCGTCCTCTTTCGGCTCGAACGCCGCCATCTCCGTCGGGTAGGCGAAGACGCCGGCGTCGACCATGCACGCGCGGACGTAGGCGATCACTTCGGGCCCGTACTCGGCGCGCGCGATGAGCGCCGCCTGCTTGATGCCCCACAGGAGCTCTGTCGGAGAGCAAACGCTGACGTGCGTCGTATCCACCGGCCGCGCGCAGAACGCGATGACGGTGTTCTCGAACACGTCGTAATCGGAATGGAAGGCGGCCGGCTGCTTCACGAGCGCGCGCACCGCCTGCACGATGTCCCATGCCACCGGCATCGAACGGATCGCCGGACGTAAAATTTCAGACTCCCAGTCGAGCCACCCTTTCGGGAGGCCGGCGGAGAGCCTGTCGAACGTGCCCTTCGGCGAGAGGATCAGTGCTGCTTCGACCACGGTACGTACGCTCCTGTGCCTTCGCGGATGCGATCGACGGCGTAGACCTTCGGATCCGCGCTGTTCCCGCTGATGGCGTGGCTGTACGGACGCTTCACTTCGGTCTCCGGCTTCTTCCCGGCGACGGCGTTCACCAGCGTGCGCAGCACTGATTTGATGTTGCCGGTGGCCTGCCGGTAGTAGCCCTTCGGATCGCGCAGGAACGCCGACACGACCGGCTCGGAGAACACGGCGCGGACGGCTCCGGCATGCTCCTTGGCGAGCGTGTCGACGCGGTAGTCCTCTTCGAGCCCGTCGCACCCCGGCTTGGCCTTCACCGTGCCGCCCCACACCGTCTTGTAGGCGTCCGGCACCCGCTTGGCGATCTTCGTCGTGCGGTCGAACACGTCGAGCGCAAACGCCGCCGTGACGGGATTCGCCGTGACGCCGAAGGTGGAGGCGAGCTTGTTCAGCGCCGCGAGTTCGATCGGACGCTGCGCGAGCACGGTTCGGCGTTCGGCCATCCCGCGCTTGAGGAGCGGTCCGAAGACCGTGGACGGAACGTAGTCGAGGATGCGGGGATCTTCGACGACGCCGGCGTCCCACAGCTCGCTGGCCGCCAACACCCGTTCGCCGGGCGTCATGCGATCGAAGTTGCGGATGAAGTCCTCGGACGCGATCTTCATCGCGCTCTCGGTCGTCAACTCGACGCCGCGCGGCGTGTCGTCGACCTTCGGCTCCGGCATGTCGCCGACCACCGAACGCAGCTTCTGCGCCACCTTCGTCCGCAGATCCGGCGGCAGATGTGCTGCGCTCTTGGCGAAGTACGCGGCCGACATCCGGGCCATCTTTTTATTCGGAATCGGGAAACGACGATGCGTGCCGGAAGCCAGCTTCACCACCATCGCGAACGAGTTGTCGGGCAGACGCGCGACCTCGTCGCCGCTCATCAGCCCGGCGGCCTTGACTTCCGGTGACGCCACGAAAGCCGGGTCGTCGTATTGATCCAGAATCACACCGGCGAGCTTGAGCATGGCTTATCGGCCTCCGACCATCGACTGCGGATCGATCGGCGCACCTCCGGGCTGCGGCATGCCGCGACCGGGCGCCGGCGGGAACTGCATCTGCTGTTGCTGCTGTTGCTGCTCTTCGAGCATCGCTTGCTGCTCGGATTGCGCGATCGCACCCTGCGCTTGCTGCATTTGCCGCAGCTGGAGCTTCAGCTGGATGTTCTGGATCTGCTCCATCAGCGCGTCGTTCTCGATCTGAAGGGGCGACGTCGGAGGAGCCATCTGCTGCCCGCGCGCGCCGCCACCGCCGTTCGCGGGCGCCGCGATCTTTCGCATGGTCTCCATGAACCCGGCCGCCAGGCTCGTTGTCTTCACGGTCGTCTCCTGAAAAACCCGGCCACGGTGTGGCACAAGAGAAATGTAGCAAACCGGTTTGCCGCCAACAGTATGGCGGACGCGACCGGTCTCGGCAATCTTTTTGGGGAGAAACATGATCACCCTCATGCGCGGGCTTCCCGGGAGCGGGAAATCCACGAAAGCGGCAACGCTCGCCGGAGTCGCCGTCTCGGCGGACGACTACCGCTACGTCAACGGAACCTACGACACTACGCCTGGTCGCGGAATCGAGGCGCACGGGCGCTGCCAGTCCGAAGCCGTCGCGCTCCTGTACGGCTCCGACTGCGACGTCGTCATCGACAACACCAACTGCACCCTGGGGGAGATGGTGTTCTACGCCCGCCTGGCGTTGATGTTCGACCAGGATCTCATGCTGATCGATCTGTTCGACGCCGGCCTGTCCGACGAAGAGCTGGCGGCCCGCACCAAGCATTCCGTCCCGGTCGCCGTCATCGCCGCCATGCGTGCGAAATACTGGCGCGGCTCCGTAGATGAGCTGCTCGCCTACGCGGGCACGTAACGGCTCTAAGCATCAACCGTTGTGGTTGATGCACCCGAGGTTTCACCTCGGTTTTTATCACCGACGAAAAAGGAAAACCCATGGCGCAAAGCAAAGCGGAAGAAATTGCGAAGCTGCACACCGATATGGTGCTTCGCGTCGGAGAGATGCGGCTCGTGCCGACGCTCACCGGCGACTGCAACTTCGAGATCGCGGACTACGACGACGGCTGCGGCGAGAACGACGACGTCGCCGTCACGTGGCACACGAGCGCGCGATCGCACGTCGACCTGCAGCGCATCGCGGACTACCTCTTCGACATGTTCGACATCGTCGCCCGTCCGAAGGACATGAGGGAGCCGGAAAACCAAAAAGCCATCTGAGAAGGTGGGTCCCAGGTGGTGATGTATGCCGTTCGAAAGAACGGAGAGCATTCCTGGGCTGCGGGAAGGGACGACGCTCACCGACCTTCCTTGACTTCCGGCGTGACGTCCGCCGGCAAGAGATCCGTGGGAATCGGGTCAACGCGCGCTGGAGCTCGGGTAGGGCCTGCAAAGCCTGAGACGAGTGGGGCCACTCCGGGATCGTGACCCGGGCGCGCACTGTGGAGACCGCAAGGGCGACCCGTATCGGACATCCACCGAGGAACGGGCAACGTAGACCCACATTCAAGGCCCGCACGAGCCGGAGAAATGGATGAAGGTGCCGTCGGCCCGACGTTAAGGGCGCGCGGGGATCCTCTAACGGCAAGACCGGCGTGTATACGCCGAAATGAGGTGTTCGAATCCCTCTCCCCGCTTCTCTTTTCAACCCAGGAGATCGTCATGATTCCGATGCTACTGCTCTCAGTTCTGTTGTTTCAGGACTCCCAACCCGCGTCACAACCCGCCACGTACACGCAAGAGGTCTTCCAAGAAAAAGTGGAAGCCTTCGCGACCCAGTTCCGAGTTCGGACCAGCTCCCTGATGAAGATCGAAGAGCTGCACAAGAGAATCGTGGCTGCGAACGAAATGATGAAGGCTGACCCGGAAACCGCCAAAAACTTCGGCGGTCTACTCGAGGAC
>ERZ724505.384-NODE-384-length-29131-cov-8.816103_pt1 | contig 29131 bp, 38 predicted proteins | sample MGYA00376038_ERZ724505 | MGnify/ENA primary metagenome ERZ724505 (study PRJEB28724, sample SAMN07190884) | wastewater metagenome | isolation source: effluent of sewage treatment plant in Hong Hong | place: Hong Kong | collected 2016-03-17 ...
ATCAAGTACGCGCAGTCCGCCGACGTGATGATCCTCTGCGCCGAGGATTACGCTCCGCGAAGGCTCCGCCGCACCGGCACGGACGACACGCTCGACGCATCGTGGACGCTCGACACCTTCGGGTTCGAGGACGGCCCCTACGACGACATCAACGCGACGAGCAAGACGCTCACCCCGAGCGGCACCACCGGCAGCATCACCATCACGGCGAGCGCTTCGACCTTCGCGGCGACCGACGTGGGACGTTGGGTGCGGATCTTCGAGGGATCGCCCGGAGTGTGGGGTGCCGCACAGATCACCGCCTACACCAACGCGACGACCGTCACGGCGACCGTGCTCTCGCGGCTCCCGATGGGCGGCACGTCCGCGTCCGCGAACTGGCGGCTCGGCTCGTGGCACTCCGGCACCACCGGAGGATCGCACTGGCCACGTTGCTGCGTCTGGCACCAGGGCCGCCTGTGGCTTGGGGGAAGCGAGGCGGAGCCCGATCGCGTGTGGGCATCGACCGTCGACAGCTATCTCGCGTTCAGCCCGTCGCAGGACGACGGCGACGTGCTCGACTCCGACGCCATCTCGGTCTCGTGCCGCGACGCGAAGGTCAACTCGATCGCGTGGCTCGTCTCCGACCGCGTGGGGCAGATCAGCCTCACCAGCGGCGGCGAGTTCGTCATCGCCCCATCGAATGACGGCCCGGTCACTCCGAGCGACTCGCCGGTCAGGAAGCACTCCGCGCGGGGCGCCAACAGCAACGCGCGCCCGGTTCAGATCGGCGTCTCGACGATCTTCTTCCAGACCGACTCGAAGCTCCGCGAACTCACCTACTCGTTCTCGACCGACCGGATCGACGGCCCCGACCTCGCGGTCCTCTCCGACCACCTGACCGCTCCGGGCATCGTCGACTGTTGCGCGGTGGAGACACCGGACAGCCAGCTATGGGCGCTCGACGCCGACGGCGACCTCCTCTGCGTCACGCTGGAGAGGGAACAGCAGGTCGTCGCATGGTCGAAGCACTCCGTCTCCGGAGAGGTCGAGTCGATCGCGGTCGTGCGGTCAGGCGGGAAGGACCACCTGTGGATGACGGTGGCGCGACAGGTCGACGGCGGCACCGTGCGGTACGTCGAGGTGCTCCAGCAGGCGTTCGGCAATGATGCGGCTCAGGCAGACTCGTGGTTCCTCGACTGCGCCATCCGGTACGAGGGCACCGCAGCCGACACGATCACCGGGCTTGACCATCTCGAAGGCGAGACCGTGTCGATCCTCGCGGACGGCGCGACGCATCCGCCGCTCACCGTCTCGGGCGGCGAGATCACGCTCGGCTATGAGGCCGAGAACGTGCTGATCGGGCTGCCGATCGAGAGCGAGCTTGCGATGCTCCCTCCGGCCCCGCAGGCACCGTTCGACACGCGGCACGTGCTCCGGTCGCTCAAGGCGTGCCATCTCCAGTTGCACCGTTCCCTCGGAGGCCGGTTCCGATGGGACGAGGGCGAGACCGCCGGGACCGCCTATGCGATACCGTGGCGACGCTCGACGCAGGCGATGAACGCCGCGCCTCCGCTCTACACCGGAACGCTCGAACTCGACATCTTCGGGAGCCCTGACCGTGACCCATCGCTTGTCATCACACATTCCGACCCACAGCCATTCTCCGTTCTCGCCGTCGGACTCAGGATGGAGGTCGGGTACGGATGACTCGACGCGGTTCGTTCCTGCCACGGCGCAGCTCGCCGTCGGCATCGACGTGAACGACGGCCAGCGTCTCGACGGTTTCGGAGTCGAGCGGTACGGCATCCTCCAATGGGAGGCCCTCCTTCGACTGTCCACGGTCGCCGAGTGCGCGACGCGGAACGGAGCCCCTGTCTGCGTCGCCGGCATGAGCGAGCCTTGGCCCGGCATGGCGATCGTGTGGGCCACCGTCGGGCGGGAGTCAGGCCCTTCGATGATCCCCATCATGCGGCGGATCGTCCGTACCATGCAGTCGCGAACGCACGTCCGTAGGTTCCAGACCACGGTACGCCTTGATTTCCTGCAAGGTCACCGCTGGGCCGCGATGCTCGGGTTCAGGCCCGAGTGCACGATGGAACGATACGACCAGCACGGTCAGCCTCACGTCCTCTACGCACGCATCTTTGAACGTTGAATCACAATGGCCGTTGCAGCACCAGCCGTCATCGCACTTCTCGCCGTCAGCGCCACCGCGACCGCGGCGGCAGCGACATACTCCTTCGTCCAGCAGCGGAAGTCCGCCGCGTACCAGGAGAAGGTCGCTCTCCAGAACGCGGAGTTCCAGCGGAAGCTCACCGCCGCGAACCTCGCTCGGGCCAAGCTGGAGTCGCTCGCGTCCGAGCAGGCGCTCAGGAACCAGCAGCGTCGCCGCATGGCGACCCTCACGACCGCGATCGCGGCATCGGGCGCCGGATACGGAGGCAGCCCGCTTGAGATCGTGGCCGACTCGGCCAAGCAGTCGCGGCTCGGACTTGAGTACCTCAAGATGAACAACGCGCAGCGCGAGTACGACACGCAGCTCACCGGGCAGGTCGCCGAGCGACGCTATCTCTTCGAGGCGCAAGGCGCGGCGTTCGAGCGGCAGGCCGCGTTCGGCACGCTCCTCGGCGGGTACGGGCAGGCGGCGGGCACCGCGTCGCAGGCATTCGCCGCGTACAAGACCGGAGGTGGCGGTTGAGCAGGTTCCCGACGATGACCGCTCCTGCCGTCCTCCCGCAGGCCAGCGTCGCGCAGGCAGCGCTTGGCTCCGCACCCGACAACCCCGGACTCGGTCTCGATCGCGCCTTGGAGGGCATCTCGTCAGGCGCCCGCATGGCCGCGGGGGCGTTCGCACAGATCAACGACTACGAACGGCGCGCCGCGGAGAAGGCGAAGAAGCGCGACGAGGACGCATACCAGGCGCAGGCCGAGACGTGGATCGCGAAGTTTCAGGCCGATGCGATTCCGGGCGTCTCGTCCGCAGCGGACGAGGCGCTCTCGAAGGAGATCCCGCTCCGGCTCGACGCCTTCGAGGCTGACATCAAGGCGCGCGAGCAGGACATCGACACCAACATCGAGAACGAGGAGCTGAACGCAAAGGCGAAGCTGTGGCTCTCGCAGATCGCCCAGCGTGGCCGCGAGCGGATCAAGGACCAGTCCGCCCGCGACACCGCCGACGACGCGATGGCGTCGCTCACGTCGCTCCAGTCCGCGCTTGACGGTCAGGTTGCCGGAGGAACGCTCGATCCCCAGCAGGCGGCTCTCGTCTATGGCGACCGGGTCAGCGCCTTGACCGGAACGGCGCTCGGCAGGAACCAGGCCGTCAAGCTCTCCGAGCAGGCCACCGCCGGGTTCTACGCGCGGCAGGCAGACTCGCTCTACGCCAGCGCCGACACCGACCCTGACGCCAACGCGACGCTCAGGGAGTTGCTCGCCAGTCCCGAGGCGGGACGATGGCTCGACGCCGGGAGCGTTCGGCAGATGTCCCGTTCGCTCGACGCGATGATGACCAAGGCCGAGATGGCGCACGCATCGCGGTCGCTCGCCGCTGCCCAGCGCTCCGTCTCCGAGACGCTCCCGCGAGGAATCGCGCCGGAGTCGTGGTGGGCGGCGCACAAGCCCATCGAGACCGAGGTCGAACTCAACAATGTCGTCTCCTTCGTGATGGAGCAGCCGGGCACATCCATGCCGGGCTCGATCGTCGACGGACGACCGGCCACCGAAGGCGATGTACGCGAGAGGCTCTTTGTCCCGGCGCTCAAGGCGTCGGCCGCTGCCGGTGACGAGCAGGGCTTCCAGATGTTTGTCCGTCTCCTTCGGCCCGTCGGCAACATCGAGGCGAACGCGAGCCCGCACGTCGAGGAGATCATCGCCGACCAGGCTCGCCAGATGGCCGCACGCAAGGTAGAGGTCGACACCGTGGACGCCGCCCGCCAGCGGATCGACGCCGTGTGGTCAAGCGGTGGAAGCGGCGTGGGGAATCCGGCGTTCCGCAGCCAGAAGGCCGTCGACCAGTGGGCCGAGGAGAAGTACGTCAGCGACCCGACGGTCACGCTCGGCAAGCTGGCTCGATTCACGGTGAACGCCGGGGCTCCGCTTCCCTCGGTCGTCCGCAAGGCGCTCGACGACGGCTTCGCCCCTGGTGCGACCCAAGAGCAGACGCTCGACGCCCTCGCGACGCTCAGGGACATCCGAACGATCGACCCGAACTCAGCCGACTCGGTCGCAGGCGGACTCCGGGACCGCGCGATCGCACGGACGCTCCTGAACCTCCCTGACGGCGTCGCGCTCGACGAGGACGCGGTGCGGGTGCTCACGTCGCCTCGCGGCCGCATGGGTCTGGCAGCGGCCGACGATGTCCTCTCCGGCGCCGTGAAGGGCGTCGACATCACGGCCGCATCACAGGCGATGGTCGCCGGCATCAGCGCCGACGTGTCCACGCTTCCGGTGACGGCCCGCAACGCCTTCGACGCATCGTTCGCCTTCCGCATGGCGCAGGAAGCCGAGCGAAACGACGCCGGCATGGGCGACGCCGCGATCCCGGCGACGGCCACCGCGATCGCCAAGCAGGCGATGGCCGACGTTCTCTCGCGGTACTCGACCGTCCGGACGTTCGACCGCGGCGGCAGCTCCTCGATCAACCCGTTCGGCTGGATCAGCGACAACAACGCCACGATGCTCGTCGATCCGGGGCTCTACGGGCTCAAGCCGGGCGGCACATACAAGTCCGGTTCCGGATTCGCCGACTTCCTCGAAGCGGGACGCTCGAAGTTCGACTCGATCGGGTTCCTCGGCCTCGACTTCAACCTGACCAGGCCGCAGGACGTGCGACCGGACCTCGGGTTCGTCGGCGACTGGGACGCCACCGACGCGCTCGGGCAGACCGTTGCCGTTCCGATCATCGACCGAGACACCGGCAACGCATCAGGGTTCCTGCTGTGGGATCCCGTCAACCAGATCGGCGCTGGCGAGGTGACGCCGAGCGACCCGACGCGGTTCGCGACGCTCAACACCCGCCTGTCCGCTTCGGGCGACTACTCGCTTCGTGACCCTGAGCGGGCGTACCGCAAGCCGCTTGGAGTGCCCAGCGTATACATGAGCGATGGCTCAGCACTGCTTGCCGAACGGTTCCTCGCACGCATCCGCAACGAGGCCCTGACGGTCGGACTGTCAGGCGCCGAGATCGACGAGTACGTCAACGAGCGGGCGATCAACCTCGGCTGGAAGGGTTTCTCCGCACCAGTCACGATGGAGCCCCAGCAATGAGCGCCGTTCCGATCCGGGAGGACGAGCGTCTTCGCAGCGCCGCATCGCCTGACAGCGCATCGAGCATCGAGCTTGATCCGCTGTTGACGATGTCGCGCGACCAGCTTCGCGGAGTCGTCGAGAGCGACGCGGCGCGCGTCGAGGAGTTCCGGGCCGAGGAAGTTCGTCGGCAGCTCTCGAAGCTCGGAACGCCGACCGCGTTGCAGGAACAGGCCGTCTCCGAGGCGGTCGGCTCGATGCGAACGATCGACCTCCTTCGCCGCCACTCCGAGGCGTTCAGGCTCGTCGAACGAATGGGGGAACTCGACGCCGACATCACGAGCCCGCAGCAGCGGGCATCGCAGATCGCCCTTGACGTGGCGATCGAGCGTTCGCCCAAATCGGGCTTCGTGTTCGACGCCGTCGGCGCCCTCGTGCGCAGCGCTCAGGACATGGCACTGTCGGCAAACGCGATCGCGGCGTCGGTGACTGGAGCGGCCGCAACGATCCTGCCGGAGTACGCGGCGCGACCGATGCGCGAGGCTGCCGCATGGATGGACGAGAGCCGCGACAGCTACCGTGAACTGGTGATGACCGGCCGGATGCCGTTTGGAGGCGGGACCGGATCGAGCCTGTTGCAGGACTTGAACTACCGCGGGTCGAAGGACACCTGGGGCGCACGGACGGGCACTGTCGCCTTCTACGCGCTACCGGCGGCCGGAAGCGTCCTTCGCGGGATGCAGTCGGCGAAGACGTTCAGCGCCGGAGTGATGGGCCTGATGGGGATGGCGTCGGCGGGTCAGGGGATTGACGCCTACCGCAACCACGAGCTGAACGAGGGCCGCACGCCGAATCCGTGGAAGGCGATCGGCGTCGGCGTCGGGTACGCGGCGGTCGAGATCCTCGCCGAGCGGCTCGACTCGATCCCGTTCATCCGCAGGCCGTGGGCTGCAATCGGCCCGCACGCCGCATCGCATGTCGCGACCCGCCTGATGCAGCTTGACGCCCGAGGTGCCGCGTCATACCTCCTCAACGCCATCGGCCACGCTCACGCCGAGGGCCTTGAGGAGGTCGTGACGGGAGAGTTTCAGGCGATGATCGACGCCGGCGCGTTCGGCGGCGGGAACGACCGGACTTGGCTGGACCGGGTCCGGGAGTACGGCGGCGGCGCGGCCGGATCGGGCATGACGACGCTTGCCGGATCGTTCTCGCCCGTCTTCCGCGAGGCGATGCGTGGCGCTCCATCGCCCATGTCCCGTTCGCAGGTCGAGCGGAAGCTGATCGCTGACTTCGAGACGTTCGCCGCGACGCCCGCAGGACAGGCTTCGGCGCTTGCTCGGGCGGTCATGGGCGTGAACGTCACCGCTGGATCGCCGACGGCCAAGGCTGCGAAGCTGGCCGCGACCGACCTTGCCGAGAGGATGGGGAAGCCGGATCTCGCCGCGAGGCTGTCGGCTGCCGTCGAGCGTGACATCGCTCCGCGTCGCGTGACAAGTGACCTCGTTTCCGAGTTTCAGTTGGACATCCGCAGGATGACCGGGCAGGACGCGGCCGTTCGAGTCGTGGGCGAGCGCGAGCAGCATGGCATCCGCATCATCGAGGTCGAGGGCGACGGTCCGCTGCCGTTCCCCGGATATGCCACGAGCGAGCGGAACACCGTCATCGTCGAGAAGGGCCACGACGAGTTCGGCACGCTGGCCCACGAGATCGTCCACACGTTCCCGCAAGAACACCCCGAGGTCTACGCCGAGCTCGTGCAGGCGACGGGCGGCGCGGTGCTCGGGTACGCGGCCACCTATGCGAAGGAGCTTGCGGCGGCAGGGGGCACGACCGAGGGCATGACGGCGTCGCAGATCGTCGAGGAAGGCGCTGCCCGCATGGTGCAGGCGGTAGCCGGTGCGGCGGGACTCAAGAGCCGCCTGAGCCCCACGCAGGTAGGCGTTCTCACCAAGATCGCCGACCACATTCGCCGCCGTGCAGCCAAGCTCGGGCTCCGTGGCCCAGTTGTCAAGTCCGTCTTGACAGCCTTCGATGCCCTCGAAAACGCGGCTCTCGTGCCCGAAAAGGCCGATTCTCAACGTCCAGAGAAAACCGATAGCACTGCTAACGGTGCGGTTGCACAACAGTCCGAACTCGACATGACGCCGTGGCGTCGCACGGGGGACGAGCGGTTCGGCATGTTCGCGACGCGCCGATCGGGCGACGATCAGATGGTCCTGCCGTTCGGCACCGAACTCGCCAAGGCGCTGGAGGAACTGCGTGACGTGTCGATCCCGGCTCCGCCCGGCGGCACCGTGCAGGCAACGACGTTCACCGATCCCCGTCCCACCCAACGGCCGCACATGGCCGCGGTCGTCAAGATCCAGGCGGCGAAGGCCAACATCGCCGACACGTTCCGCGCTCGACGGATCGCACAGGCCAACCTCAAGCTCGACCTCGCGGCAGCCATGCAGGTCGCCATCCCCGGCAAGGCGGGGCAGGCGTTCGCAAACCGCATCCTCGATGCGAAGACCGAGGCCGAGCTTCGGGCGATCGTCTCGGCGGCACACGCCGCCTACGTCAACCTCACCTCGCGCGAGGCGTCCCTTGAGGCCCAGGGCGAAATCGAGCGGATCGCGACGCTCCTAGCCGACAACGAGACGCCGGCATCGGTTCGGATGTCCGAACGAGAGAAGCTGGCCGAGATGCTCCGGCAGTACCGCGGCGCGGACAGGGGCCAGCGTGCGGTGCTCCGCGAGTCGCTCAAGGCCCAGCGGTCGCTTGCCGCCGAGGAACGTCGTGCCGCCGTCGCCGAGGAGCGGGCCAAGGCCCAAGCCCGCGTCACCGACATCCGGCAGGGTTTCGCCGAGGAGCGGGCAAAGGCCCGCAGGAAGCTGGCTGACGCCCTGACCGCGTTCCGGGCCGAGCGGTCGGACACGGCCCGCCAGAACCGCGAGAGGCTCGCCGAACTGCGCCGCACGATGCTCGCCCGCATGAACCAGGTTCGTGCACGCTTCGCCGAGGACCGCCGGCTCTTCGAGGAGATGCAGAAGAACACCGCCGACCTCATCGGTTCGGTGGCCCCGATGGCCGTGCGAGGGAAGTTCCTCAAGGCCCTTCCGCGAGCACGGACGGACGTTCAGATGCAGAAGCTCCTCAACCGCGTCGAGCGGGAGATGGAGCGGCACGAACGCCGTGTCGCCCTCGCGACCGCTACCAAGGCCGTCAAGGCGATCGGCAAGCGAAAGCTCCACCCGGCCGAACACGCCCAGCTCGTCTACCTCGCCCAGTCGGTCGGTCTCGACACCGACAAGATCCCGGTGGGCAAGTCGCGATCGTCCCAGCGTCGGGCGATCGTCCGGGGCGTGGCACAGCTTCTCCGCGAACTCAAGATCCCGACCGACGACCTCGACACCGTGACCGCACAGGCCAAGGGCATCCTCGACCGATGGTGCGAGCGTCAGGACGGCCTTCTCAACTCGTGGAAGATCGCGGTGAAGGATCGCGCCGGCAAGCTCGCCGCCGAGCTGGAGCAGCACTCCAAGGCGCTCAAGGCCGACCTCTACGGTCGACCGTCCCGCGTCGGCCCGACCGCGCAGATGCTCCTCGGGTTCGCGTCGCTCGGCCACATGGACGCCGAGACGATGGCCGAGTTCGTCTTCGGCAGGGACTCCCTCGGCGTCGTGACGTTCCACCGCGACATCCGCGAGGGGTACGCGGCGAAGCTCCGGACGTTCCACGAGGCGCAGGACTACATCCACGACGCGCTGCAGCGGCTCAACATCGACCTCGGAGGCATCGACCTCGCGCAAATGAGCGAGGGCATCGCCCGCTCGATGGGGCGGTCTCCGCTTCGCATGATGAAGCGCGTGAAGCCGATCGTGCACTCGGTGAAGCTCCCCAGCGGATCGACCATCGACCTCACCGAGGCGGAATGGGTGTGGGCCGTCGGCCACGCGCTCGCCCCGTACAACCGTTCGATGGCCGAGAATGGATACGGCCTGTGGGTGGAACGCACGGCCGGTAATCCGGTCTCCGTCTCGTCTGCCGACCTTGACCACCTCGTCGCGACGGCGCCCCAGCACGTCCGGGCGATCCACGATGCGATGCGGGAGTATTTCAACAACACCGCGCAGCCTCTCGTCCGCGATCGGATGATCGAGGCGATCGGCTACGACAACACCGTCCCCGACTACTGGCCAGCCGACCGGCAGCGAGCGGCGAAGCCGACCGATGTCGAGGAGGAGATCCCCAACGCCCTCATCGCGGCGAAGTCGATCGGCATGATGCAGGAGCGCGTCGGCGGAAAGGACGCTCTCGTCGTCAAGGACGCCTTCATCGAGTTCCTGCGCCATGCGTGGGTCGTCTCCGGGATCGCCCACCAGTCGCGCGGGATCGAGTTCGCCAATGCGGCGATCGACTCGCAGGAGTTCCGGTCGTCGTCGGAACGTTCTGGATTCGTCGACTATCGCAATCACCTGAAGAACTACCTGCGCGACGTGGCCCGAGAGTATCAGGGCACCGGGCAGGATCTCGGTGACCGCTACTTCGACCGCGTGCTCCAGCGGATCAGGAACAACGTCGTCAAGGGCACGCTCGGACTGAGCCCGCGCACGGCCATGATGCAGACCGTCGGCATCGCGACGCTCACGACCGAGATGAACCCAGCCGACGTGACGCGGGCCGTCGTCACCGGGGCGATGTTCAGGCTCGAACTCGACAAGCAGATCCGGTCCTCGCCGTTCCTGCGGCAACGCATGGACTCGTCTCCCATCCGGCTGGCGACCGGCGACCAGAGCGGGACGCCGGGCATCTACGGCACCAAGCCCGAGGGGCACTACCTCATGCTCCTCAACGCCGCCGTCGACAACACCGTCGTCCGCGTCGCCATGCAGGCCGCCACCTACGCTGCCGAGCGGAGGATGCGCGGTGCTACTCCCGAGGCGATCGCCGCCGAGGCGCTCCGCAACGCCGAGCGGGCGATCCTCCGCACCCAGCCGACCACCGACCCGATTCACCAGTCGGCCATCGGGCGCGAGGCCCGGCGATCGGGCGGAGTCGCCCTGCTGACGATGTTCATGTCGTCGTTCAACAAGAGCTGGAACATCCTCGCCCGCTCGGCGATCCGGGCACGGCGGGAGAAGTCGCCAGCCGCCCTGTCGCACCTCGCCTACACCGCGTCGATCGTGGTCGGCGGGCAGGCCATCGGCGGCGCTCTCGTGGCCCAGCTCTTCAACGAGCTCATCGCGGCGGTCGGGGGCGATGACGACGACACGCGGCTCGGGCAGCGGATCGCACGCGATATGGTGCAGAACTCGCTTGGGATCATGTACGGCGGCGCGTACCTCACGTTCCTCGGGCAGGGTCTCCTCGACGCATCGGGCATCTCGCGGCAGAACGTCCTCTCCCCAAGCGCGTCGCCCGTCGCAGACACGCTCCGGAACCTCGTCATGGGTCTCGTCATGTCGGCCAGGCACTCTGGCCAGCGCGACGATGTCTTCTGGAGGAACGCAGAGAAGTCGGCGGTCGCGGCGGCGCAGCTCTCGGGCGTGCCGCTGGCCCCGTATAGACTCCTCCGCAAGGCGCTCAGCGAGGACGTTGACCGCACTCAACCATCATCAAGGAGGTCGCGGAGGCGATCCGCGCTGAGCCAATGACCATCCAGTCCACGACCAGCTACGTCGAGTACATCGCGAACGGATCGCAGGACACGTTCGCCATCCCGTTCGCATTCATCTCGTCGTCGCACATCCACGTCTACGACGTGACGGACGGCCTGAGCGCGGCCGTCGAGTACACGCAGGGCGTCGACTTCACCGTCTCGGGATCGCACGTGGTCTTTGGCACCGACCCGGACGCCGACACGTCGCTTCTTGTCCGTCGCATCACGCCGATCACGCAGGAGACGGACTACCCCGAAGGTGGCGACGCGTTCCCTGCGGAGAGCCACGAGGCGGCGCTCGACAAGCTGACGATGATCGCCCAGGAGAACGCCGACAAGCTCATCCTCGGCGACATCGACTCGTCGCGGTTCATGACGCTGTCGGACGACTCCGACACGTGGGCGGCACGCTCCAAGCGGATCGCGAACCTCGCGAGCGCCTCGGCGGGAACGGACGCGGTCAACCTCAACGACGTGCAGGCGCTCATCACCGGAGGCACCGTGACCAGCGTCGGCGGGTTCACCGTCGTCTCGTTCACAGGCGACGGCAGCACCACCGACTTCCCCACGTCGTTGCAGGACATCGACGCGACCGACGTGCTGGTCTACAACGTCGGCGGCGCGATCCAGGTGCCCATCACCGACTACGGCACCGACAACTCCGGCAATCCGCTCACGGGCACGGTGTTCCAGTTCACGACCGCCCCGGCGTCGGGACAGGTCGTCAAGGTGCTCGTCCCGACCGGGACCGTCCTGTCGACGCTCTCGGCCATCTCGCTCACGGACGCGAACTTCGCGGCGGACTCGATCGACCCCGTGATGTTGGAGTCGGGCACGAACGGGCAGGCCCTCTTCACGCGGCTCGGGGCGACGGTGTGGGACGAGATCGTCGCGGCCGACATCGCCGACCTCGACGCCGCCATCGCCGCGTTCACGCTCGACGGCTTCTCGGCCCCGGCCGGGGATGTCTCGTTCGGCTCGGTCAAGATCACCGATCTCGCCGACGGCACGGCGTCCGATGACGCCGCGACGGTCGGGCAGCTTGCCCTCCGCAAGAGGACGAAGACGTTCACGAAGTCCATGAGCGGATCGTCGTCATCGAAGACGTGCTCGGCCACGGCGCCGTTCAACGTTGGTGGTGTCATCCTCTCGGGCTCCGGAGCGTGCTCGGCTTCGTTCGGGTTCGACTCCGACGACAGCCGCATCGCCTACGTGCCGGTCGGATCGGAGATGCTCAAGGTGACGTGCGACCGCTCGACATCCGGAGCCAACAACGTCATCGCGATCACGGTCGAGCAGTACAGCGGAACGCCGTCGATCACCTCCAACCTCGACATCATCTGCATCGAAGGCGACAACTGACATGACCACCACGATCTCGCTCGCCAACATCTCGCCGACTCCGCTCAAGGCGGACATGCACGTTCTCGTCCCGTCACCGGCCGACGGCAGCTACACCATCGCGCTCAAGACATCGACGGGCGGGACGATCTCGTCGATCAACGTCATCACGTCGAGCGGATCGTGCAGCGTAGCGGTCAGGATCAACGGGGCCAACGTCGTGTGGCCGTCGTCGGCAACGACCGTCGCGGCGACGACCTCGATCAACGAGAAGGCGGCGGCAAGCTCCAACTCGTTCGGCATCGGGGCCAAGATCGAGCTGGTCGTCTCGTCGTCGTCCACGCCAGAGAACCTCGCGGTGACCATCGCCTACACGAGGACCGCATGATCCCGAGCATGACGAGCGTCATCGGGACTGGAACGCCCCCGACGGCAGGTCCGCCGGAGAGCCCCGTCGTCTGCTACCAGATCGGAGGGTGCACGTTCAGCGAGCTGAGCTTCCTTTCGGTGACGAAGCACTCCTACGAGCAGCTCGGCGACTGTTCGTTCAAGCAGACGACGCTCACCGAGGATTGGATCTTCGACTCCAGAACGGCGACGACGTTCCGGTACGCACTCGACGCCGACAACTGGGCCGAGTACAGCGCCGACACCGGGCAGTGGTCCTATTCGTCGACGGACATCGGCTACGACCTCCTCGGCATCTGCGCCAACGTTTTCGGCCCTCCGCTCGTCGTCCAGACCTGCACGAGCTATTCCCGCTCCACCTTCGGGCTGGTCGGATACATGCCCGACATCTCGTGGATCGTCATGAAGAACGACTGCATTCCGAGCGTTGCCGTATGAGAGACCCGAAGGCCAAGCTCCACTCCCTCATGGCCGAACTCGTCGAGAGCAGGCGGCGCAATCGCCTCCTCGTCGAGTACGGGCAGCCGTGGGTCGCCGGAGCGAAGGGCGTCTACCCGTGGCAGCGCGACTTCCACAACGCCGGCGCGACGCACATGGAGCGTGCCGTCATCGCCGCGAACCAGACCGGCAAGTCGACGGCGGGCGCAGCAGAGACGGCGATGCACCTCACCGGGATCTATCCCGAGTGGTGGGAGGGCCGACGGTTCGACCAGCCGACGGACGGCATCGCCGCGGCTCCGACCAACGAGATCCTGCGCGACACGGTGCAGGAGCAGCTTTTCGGCAAGGTCGACTGCGAGAACTCCGAGACGAAGGACTTGCCAGGCACCGGATGGGTGCCGAAGGCGACGATCGGCGAGTTCGGCTTCCGGCAGTGCGGCGTGAACAACGTGCTCGACTTCGTGCGCGTGAAGCACGTTTCGGGCGGGTGGTCGCAGATCACGTTCCGCACCTACGAGCAGGGTTACGTCAAGTTCCAGGGCGTCACCCGCGACTGGATCTGGCTCGACGAGGAGCCCGAGGACTACAAGGTCTTCACCGAGGCGCTCATGCGAATCCTCGTGAAGCGCGGCCTGATCTACATGACGCGCACGCCGCTCTTCGGCGCGAGCGAGGCGATCATGCACTTCATGGACGGCGGACAGGGCATCTGGTACCGCACGGTGACGTGGGACGACGCGCCGCACCTTGACGAGGCGACGAAGAACCAGCTCCTTGCGAGCCTTCCCGAGCACGAGCGCGACGTGCGCTCGAAGGGCATCCCGCTGTTGGGATCGGGCGCGGTCTACAAGGTCAGGCAGGACGATTACATCGTCGACCCGATCGAACTGCCCCGGCACTGGGCCAGGATCGCCGGGACCGACTTCGGCATCGACCACCCGGCGGCGACGGTCTGGATCGCGCACGATCGCGACACCGACACGGTGTGGGTCTATGACTGCTACCGGATGAAGGGCCAGACCGCTGCGTATCACGCGGCGGCGATCCGCGAGCGTGGGCCGTGGATTCCGGTCGCGTGGCCCCACGACGGCATGATCCGCGACAAGGGAGGCGGCGAGGTGCTTGCCGAGCAGTACCGCAACGCCGGGGCGAACATGCTCCACGAGAGTGCCCGCTACGACGACGACAAGGGCGGAGCGCAGAGCCGCGAACCGATCACCGGCATGATCTTCGAGCGGATGAAGACGGGGAGACTCAAGGTGTTCTCCACCTGCCGCGAGCTTCTTGACGAGCTGCGGCTTCTTCACCGCAAGGACGGCGTCATCGTGCCCGAGCGCGACGACCTCGAATCGGCCCTTCGCTATGCGGTCATGAGCCTGCGGTACGCCCTGACGCCATTGGAGGGCGACCCGAACCGCCGCCGTCCACAGGTGCAGGTCCGCAACGACAGCGAGTACGATCCCTATGCCATCATCAGGAGCTAAGCCATGAGTTCAGGAGGCGGAGCCACTCCGGCCCTACCGGCCGCACCAAAGGAAATCGACCCTGCCGTCGCACAGGCCAAGGCCGAAAGCAAGGCGCGACTCGACGCCGTGAAAGCCATGCGCCAGTCGGCCAAGCGCCGGGCGACCTCCGGCACCATCCTCGCGGGCAACCTCAACAAGGACGCCACGCTCGGAACCGCAACCCTTCTCGGGTCATAGTGCGACCGCACCGATAGCAGTGCTTTCGGTTTTATCCGGACGTTCCACATGCCAGACATTGAAGCCATCCTCGAACGCTACGAAGACGCGAAGGCTGCGCGCACGACCTTTGAATCGCACTGGCAGGAGGTGGCGGACCTTGTCAGGCCCGACGTGCCGTTCACGACGCGGCCGACTCCCGGCCAGAAGAACCGCTATCGCATCTACGACGACACGGCCGTCAACGCGCACGACGAGCTGGCAGCCAACCTCGACGCGACGCTCACCAACTCGCAGATCCGCTGGATGGCGCTCGTCCCGGTCGACCCGTCGATCAACGTCGACGAGGACGACGAGGTGGACCGCTGGCTCTACCACGCGACCTCGGTGATGCTCCGCTTCTTCGAGAGCCCCGAGTCCGGATTCGCGCTGGCGTCGCACGAGAGCTACCTCGACCTGACGACATGGGGCACGTCCTGCCTGTCGATCGAGGACCGCGACGGCATCCCCCGGTTCTCGTCGAAGGCCATGTCAGGCATCTACCTCGATGGGAACGACTCCAACGAGGTGACGGCGGTCTACCGCTGCTTTGAGGACAAGGGACGCTACCTCAAGGCGAAGTTCAAGGAACTCCCGGAGAAGATGGCGAAGATCGTCGCGAAGGACGGGGCGACAAAGCTCAAGGTGATGCACGCCGTCATGGCCCGCGAGGAGCGCGACGCGACCAAGATTGACGCGATGAACAAGCCGTGGGCGTCGCTCTACATCTGCGAGGAGACGAAGGAACTGATCCGCGAAGGCGGCTTCGACTGGATGCCGCTCCTTACCCCGCGGTGGGAAGTGGCGCCCGGCGAGATCTACGGACGCTCCCCTGCGATGCGGGCACTTCCCTCCATCAAGGCCATCAACGCGATGGCGAAGATGACGCTTGAGGCGACGGAACTCACGATCCGTCCGCCGCTCATGGTCTACGCCAACGGGACCGAAGGGAACCTCTCGACCCTTCCGGGCTCGATCAACTACATCAAGGCGGGAACCCGCGAGTTTCCGACCCCGATGCAGCATGGGGCGCGACCGGACTTCGGGGAGGCCGAGATCGAGCGAAGGGCCAAGGGCATCCGCGAGGCGTTCTACGTCGACCGGCTGAGGCTTCCGGAGCAGGACCGCATGACGGCCACCGAGATCGTCGCCAGGCAGCGGCAGGGCCTTCTCGTGTTCAGCCCGATCCTCGGCCGCATGTACGCCGAGAAGCTCAACCCGATCGTCCAGATCACCTACGCGATGCTCGTCGCGAAGAAGATGATCCCTCCTCCGCCGGCAAAGCTCGCGTCCCGGCCTCTTGCGGTCGCGTACATGAGCCCGCTCGCGTCGAGCCGAGGGTCCGCCCAGTTGGACGCCGCGATGCAGACGATCGGCGCGGTGCTCCCGCTCGGTCAGGTCGACCCTTCGGCGTTCGACGCCATCGACTTCGACAAGCTCGTCCGGATCGTCGCCCGCGCGTCGTCTCTCGACCCGACGGCGCTCAAGCGCGCGTCCGAGGTCAAGCAGATCCGCGACCAGCGGATGCAGGCCATGCAGGCGCAGGCAACGGCCGAGATCGCCGCGACCGGCGCCAAGGCGGCGAAGGACATGGGCATGACGACGGGGGCAGCCAATGTCCGCTGAGAACGCACACGAACGGATCACCCGCGACTACCGGTCGATCTTCTCCACCGAGGCCGGGCAGCGCGTGCTGGCCCACATCTGCGAGATGGGTCACGTCATGGAGGTGAGCCACAAGCAGGGTGGCGACATCAACGAGACGATGTACCGCGAGGGAGAACGGGGGCTCGCCCTTGCGATCCTCCGCGTGCTCGACCAAGATGCACCGAAGCTCTCCGATGTCATGAAGCGACGACAGGGCCTTCTCTCGGAGTTCTCCATCAAGGAGCCGTCATGAAGCGACTGGTCTTTCTCCTCACCTCGTTCATCATCGCCGCCCCCTGCATCGCCGCCCCGGTCGATGATCCGGACCTCGTCATCGAGTCCGTATCGGTCCACGACTGGGGCGTCCAGGTCATCTACGACGACGCATCCTTCGAGTGGTTCGTCGCAGATCCGGTCGCCCTTGAATACGCGATCGAGTCCGAACCGCTGACCATCGACCAGTGCCTCGCGGCCGCTCAGGTGGCGTGCCCGTACGGCATCAAGCGCTTCTACTTCCGCTCTGGCGACCCGTCAATCTGCGAGTTCGAGTGCTACCCAGGAACGGGCGGTGGTGGCTCGTGAGCGCTATCGCACTCACCAGAAAGCAGGGACTCGGCCATTTCCTTGCGAAACATGTCACGGAGCAAAAGGTGGTGTCCATTGAACAGGACAACACTCAAGGCTCCGACGACATGGATCAGCCCTCCGTCAAGACGACCAAGACGCACTTCATGCTTCTCATCCCGAAAACGTGGGTGTGGGCGATCATCGTCGCTGGACTTGCCGGCGGGCCGTCGCTCATGTCCTACATCGGCACCCGCGCCGGCCTCGTCACCAAGGAAGAGCTTTCGCTCTCGGTGAAGGAGGCCATCAAGGCGACGCAGGAACAGAACGAGCTTTCCGTGAAGAATGCCGTTGCAGCTGCCGTCGCGCCGCTCAACGCGAGCATCATCGAGATCGACCGCCGTATGCGGCTGATCGAACTTGGCGACCGCGCCAGAAGGGAACCCCAATGATCCGCAAGGCACTGGCCGGGCTCGGCCTGATGGTGGTCTTTCTTGCTGGTTGCGGCACGACTCCAACGGCGCGCTGGGCGTCGACGGCGGACGGCTTCAATGCGGCGAGGAAGGTCGTTCTCGACCTCCACGAGCACCAGATCGTCGACGACGCGGCGATCGTGAAGCTGGACCGCGTCGAGAAGGTCGGACGCGGTGCGCTGGACGTGGCCTACACCCAGCTTCCCGACGGAGGCGACCAGTTCGAGGACTGGCTCACGGTCGCCAAGGGAAGCCTGACGGAACTCGCCAAGACCTACGAAGGAGGCGCCAAGTGACGATGACACCTGCTCTTGCGATCGGCCTTGCCGAACTCGCGCTCGACGCGCTGCAGGCGCTCTCGCGGAAGGGCGAGATCACCGCCGAGCAGCTTGCTGGGGTCAAGGCCAAGTACGACGCGATCGGCGTGACGTGGGACGAGCGCGTCGCCGCGGCGAAACTTCGGCTCCAATCCGACGCGGACGGTTGACACGCCCGTCGGATCGGGTAGGATTCGGTAAGCGAAGTCCATCCCTCTCCACGACGACCTGAGCATGTCGCAAAAAGGCTCTTGCCACATGTCACGAAAGAACCGATGGAAAAGCGGAGCGCCGCGTCAAACGACGGCAAGAAGCAGAGAGGATGCGCACCACCTGAAACTGGCGATGCACGAGACTCTTGTGAACAAGGGAGTGCCTCGTGGAGTGTCGTGGCAGTCAGTGTGCGACGCCGTTGACAATGGCGTGAGCGGACCTGGGCTCCGAAGGTTCATGGACAGGCTCATAATGAAGTACACGGTGGCATGACACCGATGTTGCCACATGTCGTTCAGGCTGGCCGATGCAAACGCGGCCGGTTTTCCGTTTCCAACGCGAAGAACAGGCAGTGCGGAAAGATCGCCGGGTCGTTTGCCCGGCCGTCGACCAACCTACCCGAGGCTCGGCTGACAACGCCAAACCCGTGCCGCTCACGCTTCGCCTCACCAACACGACGCGGGACGGCCCGCGTGGGGCTGCGGCCCCCAGCGCATCGCAGGCAGCGTCGAGTCCTGCATCGCCAGACCTGAACCGTCCGCCTCGCACCGGACGGGACCAGATCGGGCCTCACGGCCGCAGATCGGCGCTCCGGTGGATGGCGAAGCTGGCACCGCCCCTGACGATGGAAGGGCGCTGCAGACGATCCGGTCGATCGCTCCCGTTCACCCGACGGGGGCACTGCGGGGACACCCGCTGCGGAGAGCCCACGGAGCTACCGCGTGTCGAGGCGAGCACGGAAAAGGCTAGCCGAGCGTCCTCCGTGGGGGTCCGGTGCGCGCACACACGCCCTGGGATCTGAACGGTTTTCCGTCACGAGACGTTGACAGTCGGTAGGAACGAGTGTAGTCTGGACGCATGACCACGACCGACCAGACCTGTCCGGGTGAAGTGACCGCCAAGCGCAAGCCCAGTCGCCTGACGACCGGCCAACTCCTGAAGCTCGCCGGATGGCTGACGAACACCGTCGAGGAAGACCCGAACGTGTTCGCTTCGAGCGACCGCGCGACGATCGCCGGGTGGGCGTCGAAGCATCTCGGGACCGAGGTCTCGTGGGCGACGATCGCCGAGGTGGCCCGAAACTGCGGGATCAGGCTCGATCCGAAGCGGGCGTCGAAGCCGTCGCGTGACAGCCGGGTGTCAAGTCTCGCGGCCGAGATGGTGCTTCACCTGGAGCCAGCGGCGACGGCGAACGTCTCGTGCACGCTGCCTGCCGAGACGGTCCATGCGTGGTTCGCCGTCGCGAAGGGCCTTGCGTGACGACCGTCACCCTCCCGTGGCCGCCGAGCGTCAACACCTACTGGCGCAAGTGGAACGGACGCATGGTGCTCTCCGACGAGGGCCGCAACTACCGGCTCTGCGCAGCCGCCGAGATGATCGGCGTCGACCACTTCGACGGACGGTGCTCCGTCGAGATCGCCGTCTTCAGGCCCGACGACAAGATCCGCGACATGGACAACATGCTCAAGGCACCGATCGACGCGCTCGTCGCCTGCGGCATCATCCAAGGTGACTCGACACGACACCTCCGACGCATCGCCATCGATGACATGGGCATCGACCGCGAACGACCGAGACTCGAAGTGACCATCACGCAATGACCGCACTACCCCAATCATCCATCAGGCTCCTCGCCGCGATCCACGCCAACCCCGGCCTCAACCTCACCCACGCCGGCGCCACCGTCGGGCTCGCCAAGGAACAGTCACACGAACGCGCCCGCGCACTCGTCCGCGACGGACTCCTCCTCCGCCGCGGCGAGCCGCGCAGGCCCGTCTTCACCCTCACCAAGAAGGCCGTTGCACTCGTCCACTCCGCCGCAAAGGCGGCACGACGATGCCCGGCCTGCGGACAGCGAACACAATGAGCAACCATGACGACTCCATCCGATACGCCGCCAACCAAATCTGCTGCTTCCTCACCCTATGCACCGCTGCCGTCTGCGCCTGCATCCTCGCCTCGGCATGACTGCAAGTGCCAACAGCAGTCAGCCGCCATCGTCGCACTCGCACACGTCTCCTCCATCTGCCTGCAGCTCGACAACGAACTCCAGCGCGCCAAGGCCGAGAACGCCAGACTCGAAGCCGTCGTGAGGGAGTTCCTCACCGAACGGAAACGACTCGAAACATCCGCATGACCTCACCTCGGCCAAGCCGTGAGTGGCCGATAGCCAGAAGCGTGCGGAAACGCACCCACATTTGAACGCACGCCGCCGACCGTGCGGGCAACCACGGAGTCGGCACCTAGGGCCTGCGGGCGGGCGAACCGCCAACCATCGTGAGCGAACCCGCTCGGCCCAGCCAGGCACGATGGATACGACGCCGGGTTCAAATCCCGGAAGGCCCATTTCCCGACCCGAGACCGGTGCGGCCGGAGCGTTTCCGACCGCATCGATTGACACACACTCGCCTCCGTCCACCAGTTGGATCGCAACGGAGGCAACCACCGCCAGCTCGTGCTCGCGGTACACGACCCGCCCAAGCCCACAAAGCAGGCGGGTCGTCCCATAGACACAGCCTCTGCCTCCCATAAGACAAACCAACAGCAAGCCGAATGGCCCCTCTCCCCATAGAGAGACTCTCTCACCTCCACATAGACGAGAGACCACCACCACCAATCCCAGTGGTGCAGAAACCGGCACGCTACCCAAGCAAACGACGATGCGCTCGGCCCACCAAATCGGCTGGACCAATGGTGGGGATAGATAATGCGATGTCAGCCCGCGTTGGGGGGCTCCACCCCGGCCTGGCCTCGCGCGACCGCTACCGACCCTGCTGCCTGTGGCAACAGCGATGGCGCAGGCTCGGCACGCAGGCCAGCGGCAACAAGGCTCGCAAGCTCGGGATGCTGTGCGAGCAACGCCACGAGCTCCGCCTGCACCTCGCTCGGGTTGCGGATGCTCTCCGTCTTCAGGTGCACGCGCTGCACCGCCTTGCCCTCCACGCGGTCGGCTATCTCCTGGGCAGCACGTAGCGGCGTCAGGTCATATCCGACTGGCTTGCGGACCTGCACTCGCTCGCCAGTCTCAGGGTCACGCTCGGTCACCACGGCATAGCGCACGGACGAGCACGAAGCCGTATAGAGGCTGTTCGCCGCCATGGTGATAGCCAGCGGCATACCCTTGCTCACGCGGATCTTGTGCAGGTGCTCGCGTGACGCAAGCGGTTTCCCGTCCTCGGCTTGTGCTTCCATCAGGAACCGCAGAGCATCCGTCAATCCACCCCGAAACCCTCTTATATCCTTCCATCCGGATATAGAGATCCCATCTGGCGGTGATAGGTGCTGACTATGGCTTAGGGGTTTCGGCATAGGTGGAGAGAGTGTACCTGTCTCATTCTCTTGCGGAATCTCGTCAAGTAATGCTTGACACTATGACGATGGACGGTATTGTTTGAGGAGTCGCGAGGGAGTGCCGCGACGCCCCGCACAACCCGACGAAGGAATGGAAACCATGAAGCGAATGAGCCACGTCCTCAAGGCTATTGACGCCGTGCTTGATCTTCTCGCATCGGCCCCGCGGTTCACGATGGACCCGACGGCGCTCCGAGAGCGGGCCATGCGGCGATCGCGATGCACGATCGAGGAGTACCGGCACGCCGTGCAGGATCTTTCGATGTCCGGCATGGTGCGATTCTCGCTCGACAACGCTCGACGCATCGCCTAAGCCGAAACGGGCTACGGCCCGTCGCCGCGAACCTCGCCCTACGCGGCCTGACGAGGCAGGGCACAAGGAGCAAACAGAAATGCAAACGCTGCGACAGGCAATTCTCGCCATCGAGACCAATGACACCCACGAAGCCCGCTTTTGCGGCCTGACCGGGTGTCCTGCAGGGGGGTGGCCGGAAACGAAACAGGCTGTAGCCAGACTGAGCGACGCCATGCCAAATGATAGAGCGTACACAATCGCAGAGCTGATCGACTGCCTGTACACGCTTGACCACGCCGAACGATACGTTCCACGAGACCGGCCAATCCTCACTCCCCCCCAACGCGGTCGTCCGAGGCGGGGCATCGACGCATGAGCCGAAACGCCCTTCGGGGCGTCCGCCGGGCGTCACCCGGCGCTGATGAGGCAGACCCTCGCACACTCACGCAAGGAATGGAAACAATGCGAACTTTCTACCTGATGTCCCATGGTCGCTCTCAGAGCGGCATGAGCGAATCGTTTTCGGCCTACGAACTCACCCCGCAGGGGCTGGAAGTCCTCTGGCCGACCCCGACCGACGAGGAATGGGCGAAGGCCGGTTACAACAAGCGGGAAAAGGACAGCGCCAAGACGGACCGCGCCCACGCGACCGCGTACGAACTCGCCTGCAAGCGCATGGGTATGGTGCGCAACCGCTCACGGTCGGGCGACTCGCCCAATTTCGTCTTCACCTTCGGCGGTTGCGGCTACTCCAAGCAACAGTCGCTTGCAGAACATCTGTGTTCGCTCTTCGGCGATGTCGATGTCTACGCGATCAACGGGCACTCACCCTCCCGCGTCGGGCGGTTCACGCAAGGTCCGCATGGCCCGCAGTACGTCTGACCGTTCCCCTCCCGCCGCGCCGCCCCACCGGGCCGCGCGGCGATTCACCGGCACTACCGCCTGGCTACACCGAAGGAATGGACATGAGCAAAAGCCACCGAGTCGAACTACCCTGCGGGTCCGTCGGTTTCGTCTCTTTCGTCTGCCGCTACAGGGAATGCAACACCTACGAGGTCGGTTTCCGAGACGGTACGTCGTTTCGGGTCGAACGCGAATCAGGCGAGTTCCTGGCGGACTACTCCGGACATCCACTCGCGCACCTTGGACCGTGTTTCGTCGAGTCGTTCGATTCGATAGAGGCACAGGAGTTCGAGGAGTGGAAGCGACGAAATCCGCACCTGTTCACCGCATAACACGTCCATTCTTTGCCCCGCGCCGCGCGATTCCGTCGCCGGCGCGGGGTTTTCTCGTATCCGGACTCCACCCCATGCGAACCGACACGATCTACACGCTCACGCCCGAAGCCGACGGCCAGCAAGGCGCCCGTTCCCGCGTCGCCGCCAACGCCATGCGTGCATACGGACTGCGACGCCTTGCCCGTGCCGTTGACGTCTCCCACGCCCTGCCGTCGCTCTGGCTCGCCGGGAAGGCAGCGATCCCCGATCCGACGTGGCGTCGCGTCGCCGCCGTCATCGGCATCCCGGAAGACCCTGCCGAGATCGACCCCGAGGCGACCCCACGCCATGTTCCCGACCGCAGCGGACCCAAATCCGATGCCAGCCTTGACCGCGACTGAACAGCTTTCAAAGTTTCCGCCAAAACGGCCAGCCGCTTTTGTGCACCAAAAAACGCCGTTCTCGGCCACGGAAACGCCGGTTTCCAAAACCTAAAGCACTGCTTTAGGTCCGTTTTCAGAGTTTTCCCCTTGCGTGCCGGTAGGATCGAGTGTAGTGTTCGCCCATCGATGGCCGATGGAAGGCCCGAAGGAGAACCACGATGCGGAACGACGGTTACTGCGAATCGGTCAGACTCGGCTCTTGGCACGTCGACATCCAGTGGCGCAGGTCGCTGGGCGGTCAGGCGTTCGTCACGGGCTTCATGGCGATCCACGACGACCGGAGAACGAGCGTCTGCCGGTCCTTCGCCGACGGGGCGTGCTCGACCACAGGCGACGCCGAAGGGCTCGGGTGGACCTCCACCGGGCTCCTGGACGAGCTCCTGAGCGAGTTGAAGCGATGGGAGATGGTCGTCCTGCCCCGCGTCGCATCGGAGACGGCCCGGCCCGTCCTGGTGCCCGACGACTGCACCAACAACGACGCCCTCGAAGCCGACTTCAACGACCCTGCCTGATCTCTCCTCTCCGGACCTGCCTGCGGGAACGCTGGCGGGTCTTTTCACCATGCCACGCTACAAACTCACCTTCTGGACCGACACCGTGATGCACAAGGGCTCCGTCTGGCACCACTGCCCGATCGTCCCGATCGACACCGCCGGGATCTCCCCGCTCCCGCCATGCGCGATGGTCGGCATCGACATCGACAACGACATGCTGGACAGCCTGCACGGCAGGAACCCGGATCGGTACGCCTCGGCACGGGACGAGAACGGCGCGGCGCTGGAGGCCGTTCGCCGCGTCACGGCCGGAGCCAAGGCGTTCACGGTCGGCGTCCCATCGCTGATGGCCCACGAGCGTCCTGACGACGTTGGGAAGGCCCTGCGGCACGTCCTCCAGTCCGCCGACGCCCTCTGCATCGACTGTTCCCACACCGGCGACACGTCGCACGCAATGGCCGAGCGTGCCCGGCGCAACAGGCGGGCGATCGACGCCTCCTACGCTCGGCGCCCGGTCTGCTGCCTCGTCAACGCGACCATCGACGGCCACCTTCTCCCCGAACGGCTTGCCGAGGATGTCATGGACGCCGTGTGGGAGGCAAAGCCTCACCGCGTCATCGTCAGGGCCGGCATTGAGCCCCTGCTGGACGTTGCCTGCCGGGAGTCCTCTCCAGACGTGCCGAATCACCACGAGGTGCTGGACGCCCGCAGGACGCTCCTGGCGACCTACGGGGCGGTCCCTGAACGGTGGACCCGCCGACAGGCCAAGGCTGCGGTCATGGAGACGCTCGGGCCGTGGATGGACAGACTCCGCTCCGGCCTGCTTTCGATGTCCAACCCGAAGGAGACCGCCAAGTGACACCGCTGCGACTCACGAACCTGGAGCCGACGAAGGGGTGGCGCGTGGCCGACTCGTGGCGCCCGCTCGTCGACATGCCCATCCGACGGTGCACGCACGTCCTGATCGACCACGAGAGCGAGGACGAGGCGATCGGCCGCGGCGACCCCGACGCCGTCCGCAGGGCCATCACGGCGTTCGAGGAGGCCAAGGCAAAGACCAGGGCGAAGCTCGGATGGTACGGTTGGCCGTACCCGCTCAATGCGCAGGACGAGAAGCGGCTTGCGCGGGCGTTCGCTCCGCTGGTCGCGCTCGCCGACTTCGCCGCGCCGTGCTGCTACGTCAACGGCGACGGCAACGCGCCGGGCAGGGCCGTCCATTGGGACAACTGCGTCTCTTCGTTTCTCGGGACGAAGCCGATCATCGCCGTCGTCTCCGACGGGATGCTCGGGCGGGACGGGGCGTGCTCCGGCGAGGAGCGTGCCGAGCAGGCCGAGGCGGCGCGGATCTGCCGGGCCGACGGCTACTACGTGTGGTCAGGGCTTCCCGACCGCGTTCGCCGGGTGGCGCAGTGGCTCAACTCGCCGTGGCTCAACGACTCGTCTCATCCGGACTACATGACGTGCCGTCGGGCGAGGGACGAGCTTCTCAATAGATGGGGATTCGTCGGGAGTGAAGTCTCGACCGTACCCAGCCTGTTGCGGCGCTTCCGTTCGGCGTCGCGTGACATCCTCGCATCATTCGCGCCGGTCATGGACCGGGCGGTATCGGAGTGAACACCATGACCAACGACAAGCTGCGAATCAGAATCACCAGCCCGACGCCGACCTCATCGTCGCTCTCGTGAACAACTGGCCCGCCATCCGCGACCGACGCCGCGACCTACGCCGCGACCTACGACGCTACCTACGCCGCTACCGACTCCGCGACCTACGCCGCGACCCGCGCCGCGACCCGCGACGCGACCCGCGAGGTCCCCTCTTGCATCCGTAGCTCAGTTGGACAGAGCGGCCCTTTCCTAAAGGGCAGGTCGGAGGTTCGAGCCCTCCCGGATGCGTTCCAACCCTCTCTTCCCAAGGAGAACCCATGACGACCGAAACGACCGAACCGATTCCCCAGGCCTACACCAGCAACCGTGACGTCTTCATCGACATGGTGCGCATCCTCTCCGCCCGCAACTGGACCCGATCACTCCAAGACTATTCAGAGGATTTCAATCCCATATGCCTTTACGGCGGCATCGGATGCGCGATCGGATGCCTTCCTCCGTGCCGTCGCTTCGCCAAAGTCTGGGATGGGCTTGGTGTGATTCAAAGTATTGCAGCCACAAGGTGCAACCAATTCCGTGCCTGCTTCAGCCCGCAGGTTTCGACAGAATTCCTTTGGGAGTGTCAATCGGCACATGACCATTCACGATCGGTTGATTCATTCCGCACTTCCATGCGAGACATCGCAGCAAAATGGGAGCTGGCGGATTTGCCCGAAGACGTGACCAAAGCACTCTCCTGACAACAGAGGAGCCACCATGACCAACGACAAGCTACGCATCAGAATCACCAGCCAGCACCCGCAGGCCATCGTCGGCGAAGTGCTGTCGATGCCGGAAGATTGGCGGAATAAATCAACGCTGATCTCTCACGGCGGAATGGAGATTGCGAGCACCGACGGACCAGCAGCCTTCTACGACGCGGTGCACGTCTGGGGCACATACAGGAATCTCGATTCTCGTCCGTTTGCCAGAGCATTCGACACCACCGCCGACTGCAACGCATGGCTCGCGAAGGTCCGTGCCGCCGTGCGTGCCCTGAACGCGACGATCGAGTCGAAGCTCAAGGCGGAGAAGCCGCTGAGCGATGCGGAGATCGAGGCCATGAAGTGGACGGCTGGTGAACGGGCCGCATCTGTTGAAACCGGCGATGTTTCATTCACCTGTAGTGGTGAAGGAAATGCGTGCGTCGCCGTAGATGCACACAACTCCCGCATCGACCGCCTCCACGCCGAGATCAAGCGTCTGCGGAAGGAGGCCGTCCGTGGATCGTGAATCACTCAAGGCGTTCGTGCAGGCAACGGCCAAGTACGACGACTACCGGACGCTGCACATGAAGTGCCTCATGGCGCTGAGCCCGAAGACGCTTTCGGACCTGCTGACGACGTGCGAGGAAGTCATGCACGACGAGTCCGAGGAGATGTCGGAACGTCTGATCTACGGCCTATGCGTGACCGCTGCGTTGGGCCTGATGCTGGACAAGATGAACGAAGTGAAGGAGGCCGGCCGTGGCTGACCTCACCGCCGCCGCCCTGATCGCCATCCTCCGCGAGAATCCGGGGGCGTGCTGGATGCTGGGCATTCAAACCCACTCGACCGACAACTCCGTGGACTGTTGGAAAGACGAGATCAAACTACGTCCGCGATACCTGACCAACCACGTCAATCGCTTCCGCCGCTGGCTCACCGGCGCTGCGGTGGAGAAGTGCGACGAGCTTGGAATCTTCATCGACCAAGAGAAGACCATGGAACTGGCTTGGTACTGGGTCAACCGACGAACGACGCTATCCGACCCTCGCCAATACCCAACTCGCCTCCACGCCGCGCTCGCGGCCCTGGAGCAGCACGCGAAGGAGAAGAGCAATGGATGACAAGAAGATTCGTCCAGCAGACGACGTGCACAGCGCGTTCCCGTTGAGTTGCGGTCATTACAAGAAGAGTTGGTGCAACGACTGTCTGCACGACCACATCGAGGCGCTCCGCAGAGAGATCATGCGGCTTCGCGCAACGCCGATTTGCGTGCGACCAGACGATCCGATCGCCGCGTACATCGAGGCCAGCGGGTTCCGCGACAAATTGCTTGAATGGAGCATCATCTCCGCCGAGTTCAGGAAGCACGGAGTCCGATCGCCCGATCGTTTTTCGCTCCAGCACTTTGACAAGGGGTGTTCGGCGTGCCACCTGACGATGCGGTGGACGGAAGAGCAGGTATCCGCGTCGTGGATGGCGAAGGGGGAGAGCGGATTCGTTCCGGGATTATCCATCACCCGCAGGCCGAAGCGTCAGCAATACGGCTACGGAGAGCAGTCCGAGTCCATTTCAACGCTGACACCTGAACTTGCTGCGCGCCTGCTGGCGATTTTCCTGACGCCGGAAGGCCAAGTCGCATCGCACGGAGAATGACCATGCCGCAGCCGCTCTGGAACTTCCGGGTGACCGCAGACCTTCTGGACCATGGCGAATGCCGCGTCCGACTTGACTCAGCAAGTGGCAAGTACAGCTACGAGAGGGTTGGGAACTACCCCGTCCTGATGCTCCTGCGAATGCTTGCCGACCACGTTGAGGCGGTCACGCGCGAGCCGATCAGGCCGCGGGACGACACATGCTGCAACGGAGAACCGGAATGACGATGCCACACTTGGGAAACTGCCCGCACAAGCCGGGTACGTGGTGCCTCGCATGCGTCAGGGAGGAATGGGAGCGTCGCGAGGCAGAGCGTGATGAGATGGAGCGGAAGATCGAAACGTCGTCGGCGAAATCTGTGGCGTTTGATGCGATCGCTGCCTTGTTCAACACATTCGACACACGCTTTCACGGGACGAGGGGCGAAGTGCTGTTGACTGACGACTTCCTTGAGAGGTGCAGGGAGATCATTTCTGACTTCCACGCGAAGGAGCAAAGCAATGGATGAGAAAAACATGATGGACCGCGAAGAACGCATCAAGATCATCGGTTTCGACACGCACGCCGACCCGTGGGAGCTTGTCCGCGATTCGATCGAGCGAATCGACGACGCGCAGAACGACACCGACCGGAAGGTCGCAGTCGACGATTCACTCGCCCTCGTCGACAACCTCGACTCGTCGAACGTGTTCGTCCGGTACACCAAGGTCAAGGACGACGACTACACGACCATGCCGCCTTGGGGCCAGCCTGTTCTCGGGCTGATCGTCTGGAGCAAGGGGCGGTCCCACCGATGGGGCAACGGCGGCGACCGTGACCGCGAGCAGTCGTTCTACGAGGCTGTCTACGGGTACTTCATGGCTCGCAAGGACGCGCCTTCTGACGACGACGGAGATTACGAGGGCGACGATGGCGACGAGATCGTGTTCGTCCGACACCACGACGACGAGATCCTCGACTCGCTCCCGTGCTGGTGGGCAGAGATCGCCACCCCGCAGACGCTCGAAATGGAGTGAAACTCGGAACCGTTTCGGCACCGATTCGACACCGTTTGGAGGTTGACATGGCACACGGAGAACGCGCCAGTCGTCTCGCCAACAACTCGACCCGCGACTACTGGAAACGACGCGAAGGGAACAACGGATGCAACGGGTACCCGACGGACGGGCACCACGACCCCAAGAGCCACAAGCGGCTGACCAGACGGGCCGAGCGCCGCAAGTGGCGGCAAAAGGAGAGCAAGTGACCGACATCATCGACGAACTGGACCGGCTGCACGCCGAACAGCACAACGCCGCCCTCGCCTCGCTCGCCGAGAAGCAGCGGGCGATC
>ERZ724505.385-NODE-385-length-28888-cov-6.935629_pt1 | contig 28888 bp, 34 predicted proteins | sample MGYA00376038_ERZ724505 | MGnify/ENA primary metagenome ERZ724505 (study PRJEB28724, sample SAMN07190884) | wastewater metagenome | isolation source: effluent of sewage treatment plant in Hong Hong | place: Hong Kong | collected 2016-03-17 ...
GGCAAGCCTGCCGCAGTGGATAAAGCGGCAGGTCAGGACTAAGATTAGTCAACACCCGAAGCCCTGACGCGCCGGGTAAAGCGCAAAAAAGGGATTTTTTAACGTAGGGGAATGAAATGAACGCAGACAACGCAAGAACCATAGTGTCGTCCCTCTGTCAAGAGGGAATACCAAGAATCATAAACGTGTACACGAATCGTGCAGAGATCATATTTCACTGTGGCCGGGCACGTGACACCGTGGCAGACTACGGTTTATCCGCTATTTACAACAGCGGTCGAGAGATAGAAAAAGAGGTTACGACAAAAGACCGGTATGTGATGAAAGCAGCAAGGAAGCTGCTAAAAAGCGAGTTGCAAAGAAATAGCGCAAGAGCTATTCGTGGACATGTGCATTGAAGCTACACACCACCCAGCAAGCCACCGCGCTGGCTTTTTCTTTTGTGCGAAATTAATAATATCTTGTATCATTACATGTGATGCAAGATACCACATTCATAAATAATATTCCTACATTGAAAGATGTAGAGGATGAAATACGTAGGCGATCCGCGCTAGCCGCTGAACGTTCACTCTACGAATTCGTTAAACAAGCATGGCCAGTAGTAGAACCTGGCGTTGATTTTGTAGAGTCATGGCACATTCAGGTAATCTGTGAGCATTTGCAAGCGATCACAGATGGGCGCATTAAGCGGCTGTTAATCAATATTCCACCTCGCCATTCAAAATCGACCATTGTTACTGTTATGTGGCCGTGCTGGGAGTGGATCACAGAACCGTCACATAAATACCTGTGTGCGTCATACTCTAGCATCCTCAGTATCCGGGATAACCTCAAGGCGCGTAGATTGTTGCAATCTCCATGGTATATCGAGCGCTGGGGCGATGTTTTCCAGCTCGCGGGCGACCAGAATCAAAAACAACGATTCGAGAACGATAAAACAGGTCACCGCATAGCCACATCAGTCGGAGGTACGGCGACTGGCGAAGGCGGATCAAGATTAATCCTTGACGACCCCCATGGAGCACAGTCTGCGCAATCGGATGTGTTGCGTGCGTCTGACCTTGAATGGTTTGACGTGGTTTGGTCAACGCGATTGAACGACCCGAAAACAGATGCGATGGTCACAATCATGCAGCGATTGCATGAAAATGATGTAAGCGGTCACATACTAAACGACTTGCGAGATTGGGAGCATATTTGCATACCAGCGGAGTATGACGGAGTACAGCGCAAAACAATACTAGGTCCATACGATCCGCGAACCAAAAAAGGTGAATTGATTTGCCCGGCGCGGTTTGGCGAAGTAGAAATCACAAGGCTCAAGCAGCTACTGGGTGAGTATCAAATCAGCGGGCAGCTACAACAGAATCCTGTTCCGTCCGGCGGCGGGATACTCAAGACAGAGCATTTCCGTAAGTGGCAGCACGATAAGCCACTGCCGCAGTTTGAGTATGTGTTGCAGTCTTACGATACGGCATTCACTGAAAAATCCACTGGTGACCCAACAGGTTTTGTATGTTTCGGGGTATTTACGCTTGACCGCATCCATCAGGTCATGGTGTTGGATTGTTGGGACGAACGACTCAGTTATCCCGATCTGCGAGAACGGGTTGTCGCTGAATGGGGCGCAGAATATGGTGGGCCGCCTGAAGGAACATATCAAGGGCATCCTACAAGGCCACGTAAAGCAGACAGGATATTGGTAGAAGCGAAGGCCAGCGGTCAATCGCTGTTGCAAGATTTGCGATTAGCAAGAGTGCCAGCAGTCGGGTATAACCCAGGAAATGCGGACAAGGTGGCACGTGCTCACCAGGCAGCGCCAACGTTGGAACTGGGCATTATCTGGATACCAGAGTCTCGCAAAAACCCAGGTCAGTATGTGTCTTGGGCGCAGCCTTTTGTAAATCAGTTAGCAAAATTCCCGGTTGCACAACATGATGAGTATGTGGACTGTTTCAGTCAAGCAATTCTGTATCTGAAAAACGATAAATGGCTTGAATTGCCGACAGCTAATGAGCGTGATGATGACGTGAGACAAAAATCAGACAGGATAAATCCCTACGCACAATGATTTGTACATGTGTATGAACATTAAAAACAACACATAAGCAATTATTGTGTATAAAATAGAATTCATAAGGATTTTTTATGAATTCTCACGAAGATACCGCTATAGATGACGATCAGCCAGACACGCAGCCTGCCAAAGCTGGTGACGTAGAAGATACTCCTGATGGCGGGGCAATAGTCCAGCTGGAAAACGAAGAACAAAGCGCAGAAGCAAAGCGGCATTTTGCAAACATCGTCGAAGATGTTGATCCTTCAGAATTGCGCGATGCGGTATCTGACTTGCTGGAGAAAATCGAGCGTGATAAAGAATCTCGGGCAAAGCGGGATAAGCTGTACGAAGAGGGATTAAGGCGTACAGGGCTTGGAGATGATGCCCCAGGCGGTGCTTCTTTCAGCGGCGCTAATCGCGTTGTGCATCCGATGCTGATCGAGGCTTGCGTTGACTTTTCGGCGCGGGTTATGCGCGAGATATTCCCTCCATCCGGCCCGGTTAAGTCAAAGATACTCGGCCCGCAGGAAAAAGAAAAGCTAGAAAAGGCCGAACGCAAGGCCAGTTATATGAACTGGCAGACTACGCAACAAATGCCAGAATTGCGCGGTGAACTGGAGCAACTCACAACGCAAGTTCCGCTAGGTGGGGCGCAGTACCTAAAGCTATTCTGGAACAAACAACGCAATAGGCCAGTATCCGAATTTGTGCCAATTGATGATGTGCTGTTGCCGTTTGCTGCTACTAATTTTTACAACGCAGAAAGAAAAACTCACGTCCAGTACATCACGGCGATGGAGTATCGCCGCAGGGTCAAAGAGGGCATGTATGTGGACGTTGACCTTTCAACCCCAGAAGACCCGGAAGCAACAAAAGCAGGTGCAGCTAACAACAAGATCGAGGGCAGGCAGGCATCATCGTATAACGAGGATGGATTGCGCACGGTGCTGGAGGTGTACGCGCATATCGAGTTTGATGGTGAAGTCAGCCCATACATTCTGACAATCGACAAATCGACGGAACAGGCACTCAGTTTGTACCGTAACTGGGACGAGGACGATGCCACCAGGGAAGAACTGGACTGGATCGTAGAATTCCCATTCATACCGTGGCGTGGTGCGTATCCGATTGGTCTAACGCACATGATCGGTGGACTAGCTGGCAGTGCTACAGGGGCGCTTAGGGCATTACTTGACAGTGCACATATCCAGAACATCCCGAGTCTTATCAAGTTGAAGGGCGGACCTTCTGGGCAGACTCTCAATATTCAGCCAACTGAAGTAACGGAAATCGAGGGCGGGGCGTTGGTTGATGACGTGCGCAAACTGGCCATGGCCATTCCGTTCAATCCGCCATCGCCTACGCTGTTTCAACTGTTGGGATTCTTGGTTGATGCGGGCAAAGGCGTGGTGCAAACCAGCTTCGAGAAACTGAGCGACCAGAACCCCAATCAGCCAGTCGGTACCACGATGGCGTTGATTGAACAAGGGATGGTTGTGTTCAGCAGCATTCATTCCAGGCTGCATGCGAGCATGGCGCGGCTGTTTGGTATTTTGCATCGCCTGAATTCAGCCTATTTGACTGTAGAGGACATTGCAGCGCAGGAAACTGGCATCGAAGTAAAGCCGGAGGATTTTGATGATCCTTTGGATGTGGTGCCCGTATCTGACCCACAGATATTTTCTGAAACTCAGCGATTTGCCCAGGTGCAAGCTGTAATCCAGCGCAGTCAAGCTGTGCCGCAGCTATATGACGTGCGCAAGGTCGAGGAAATGTTCTTGAAGGCCATGAAAATACCTTCTGACATTCTGGCACCTAAGCCGGGTGAGGATGACTTAGACCCAGTTAGTGAGAATGTAGCGGCATCCATGGGCAGGCCAATCTATGTGCTACCAAAGCAAGAGCATCTGGCGCATTTGCAGGTACACATGGCATTCTTGAAGTCTCCATTATTCGGTAGCAACCCGGCTATTGTGAAAACATTCCTGTACCCGATGGCTATCCATTTGCGGGATCATTTGCTGAATTACTACATGTCTGAGGCGCACCATGGCGCAAGGCTGGCAGTAGAGAACGGGAAAATCCAGAATGAAGCAGCAGACGAAGCAAAGATTATCACGCAAGTGCAAGCTCTGATTGAACAGCAATTCGGATCATTTGCGCAAGAACTGGCACAAATTGACCAGGCTGCGCAACAGTACAAACCAGCACCTCCCCCGATGCCGCAGGATAACTCGTTGCAGATCGCTGGGATGCAAGCACAGCTACAAGAAAAACTTGCTGGTCAGCGTGCGCAGATTGATATGCAGCGGCTGCAACTTGAACAGCAGAAACTGCAACAAGAACCATCTATCAAACAGCTTGATATTCAGGCAAAAACTGCGCAAGCTGAAAAAGAATTGCAACTTAAACAGGCAGCATTGCAACAAGATGCAACGCTTACGCAATTCAAAGAACAGCAGGAAAATATCAGGACGCAAGCTGATAACTCTTCGCGCGAGCGTATGAATACTGCGGACAACGACACAGCCATGCGAATTGTGGCATCTGAAATTGCCACAGGTGAGCATAGCAATATTAGCACTGGCACCGGGATTAACCCTTAATCAACTGGAGATAACATGAGCGATAAACCGACTACCGGAACCGTACCGATGAACAATGCAGCGGTGAAACAAAAACACCGTATGGCCGCTGGTGAAAAAACTAACGGCCAGACATTGCCTTCCGCTCCTGCAAATGGCAACAAAACGCCTGCATGATGGAGCAAAAATTACTTAACGCATTAAAAGCGGAGCAAGCAAGATATGCGCTCCAGGCGTTAAGACAACCTAACCAGCGTGATAGTTTTGAATACGGCTATCGTAGCGGTATTGTTGTCGGCCTTGAAATGGCCGTTGATATTCTTTTGAAACTCGTAGAACAGGACGAAAAAGATGGCGCAGACCTTTGACAGCGCATTGGTAGAGGCTTTCCCGCCGGTTGATCCTGGCATTAAGCCGTTTGGATCACGTATTCTTGTACAGATTCGCAGCGCAATGGAGAAAACCGCATCTGGGATTATTCTCGATACTGGCTCCAAGGATACTGAACAGTGGAATACGCAAGTCGGCAAGGTTATTGATCTTGGCCCGCTGGCATTCAAAAACAGAAACACGCAAGACCAATGGCCAGAGGGCAGTTGGTGCGGACCAGGTGATTATGTCCGTGTCGGGAAATATGGTGGCGACCGATGGGAAGTGCCTACGCCAACAGGGGGGAAAGCACTGTTTGCCATCTTTAATGACCTTGACCTTATCGGCAAGGTGACTGGCAACCCACTGGCAGTGAAAGCATTTATCTGAGGTACTAAAACCAAATGGCAAAAAATCGAAATGATCTTCTGACAGAAGAAGATGAAGACGAAGTAACAACAGAAACTGGTAAACAGCACCCTGATGGAGTCGTTGTAAAACTGGATGTTACGCCTGAAGAACAAAAGAAACAGGCAGAAGAAGATAGCAACTCCGAAGATGCCGCAATCAAAAGCGAGCATCCGGATGCCGACGAAAACGAGCGTGAGCGTATTCGTGAACGTAGGCGCTTAGAGAAAATAGAGCGTAAAGAACGGCGCGAAGTAGCCATCAGGCGCGACAAAACAGAACTTGATTTTCTCCGACAGCAGAATGAACAGCTAGAGCGCCGGCTGGCGGGTATTGAGCAACATACTCGCACCAGTGAATTGCAAGGTGTTGATGCGCAATTGCAGCAAGCATTGCGAGAAATGGAAATGGCAGAACAAGTTATTGCAAAAGCTGTTACTGCTGGTAATGGTGAAGATGTTGCAAAGGCTATCAAATATCGGGATGCCGCTATCCAGCGTGCTACGCAATTGCATGCAGTCAAACAAAATGAATTGCAACGGCAAAATACGCCAGTACAACCGCAAGTTGATTCTCGTGTTTTGTCCTATGCACAAGAATTCATGAAAGAACACCCGTGGTATGACGTACAGGGGCGTGATGAAGATTCTGCTGTTGTGTTGGCGATAGATTCTGCAATGGCGAAAGACGGATACGACCCAAAAACTGAGGAATATTGGGACGAGTTGCGCGCAAGGGTGTCGCGTAGGTTGCCGGATAAGGTGCAAAAACAAGAATCTCGCGCTCCGAGAGGAGGTCCGGCAGTTGGATCAGGGAAAGAGCATGCGCCAACGTCCACGCGCAAGGAAATATACATCAGCCCGGAGCGAAAGCAGGCATTGGTGGAAGCTGGAGTGTGGGACGACCCCGTGCTAAGGCAAAAGTACGTTAAGCGATATGCGGAATATGACCGTTTGAACCGTAACGCATAAAAAATCGCTGCAATTATGCGATTTATATTCAAAAATTCGTGAAAAATTTGTTTTTTAATATCTGCAACCATATAATGGTCGCAGTTGCTGCAAGGAAGCAACAATGTCAGATGAACGCTTAAAGAAATCCGTAGATAACCGCGAGAGCCGCGCAATGACTGACCGAACAGTCACTGAAGATCGAGTCCTCTCTGATGATGAACGGGTTGAAATGTTCCGGCAACAGTTTTTTCAGTCCGCATTACCGGACTTGCCGTCAATACCAGGCTGGCATACATGCTGGCTAACAACGACGAACCCGAGAGATTCAATTCATACGCGCATGCGACTGGGTTATCAACCCATTCGGCCCGATGAAATACCAGGCTGGGAGCATACTTCCATCAAGACCGGTGAATGGGCAGGATATATAGGCGTAAATGAAATGCTGGCATTCAAATTGCCGTTAAATTTGTACGAACGATATATGCAGGAAGCACATCACAACGCACCGATGCGGGAAGATGAAAAGTTACTTGATACCGTCCGTGGAATTCAACAACAGGCTAAGCGGGTCGGCGGGGATGTCAAGATTGGTGATGGCATGTCAGATATTGAGGACAAGCGCATAGCGCGTTTTGATCTTCGTTAATTATCTATCCTTGAAAGGGATACCAAAATGGCATCTACAAGTGCTCCTTTTGGCTTTCGCCCTAGCTTCCACAACAGTGGAAACATTCGCCCGAAAGCCTACACCATTGCATCTGGGTATGCAGCTAACATTTTTAGCGGCGACCCCGTAAAACTCGCAACCACTGGCGTTATCCAGCTTGCAACCTCGGACGGAACCCGAACTGGCACCGTTGATGGCATCGCAATGCTGGGCATCTTCGCCGGTTGCGAGTACAAAGACTCCACCGGAAAGCCGACAGTATCCAATTTCTGGCCTACTGGCATCACGGCGACAGCAATCACGGCCTATGTGTATGACGATCCGGAAACCATTTTTGAGGTTGAGTACGCAAATCCTGGCACTCCTGGCGCCACAAGCGTGCAAGTTGACGTAGGCGGTGAGTGTGACTGGGTACAAACTGCTGCTGGTGGTTCTACCTCTACAGGCTTGTCTGCTACCAAGTTGACTGCGTTGCAATCTACATCCGGTCAATTCCAGATCACTGGATTTTCAAAGGATGTTTCGCAAGACCTTACCGATGCCTATGTCGTAGCCACTGTTCGTATCAACGAACACCACTACAAAGCCAGCGTCAACACCATCTAAAGGAGAATTGAACCATGGCAACCCCAATGCGTAGTACAGACTTCAGGGCGGTGGTGGAACCCATCCTTAACGAGGTCTTCGATGGCGTGTATGACCAACGCGCTGACGAGTGGAAACAGGTCTTTGATGAACGTAAGGGCATCCCCCGCACGTATCACGAAGAACCGGTCTTGTATGGTTTCGGTGCGGCTCCTGAACTTCCCGATGGCATGGCCGTTACATACCAATCCGGTGGCGTGCTGTATCAACAGCGCTACCTGTACAAGGTGTACGGCCTGGCGTTTGCTTTGACTAAGGTATTGGTTGAAGACGGAGATCACATCCGTGTCGGCCAGACTTACGCAAAACATCTGGCGCAGTCGTTGACGGAAACAAAGGAAACTTTGGCCGCTAACATCCTGAATCGCGCGTTTAATTCCAGCTATCCAATTGGTGATGGCGTATCGCTGGTTTCTACGTCGCACCCGATTGTTAACGGCACATTCAGTAACCAGCTTACCACTGCTGCTGCTTTGTCGCAAACGTCTCTGGAGCAACTGTTGATCCAGATTCGCAACGCTGTTGACAACAACGGAAAGCGTATCCGCCTGACACCGAAGAAGATCGTTACTGGTCCTTCTAACGTGTTCCAGGCCGAGGTGTTGCTGAAGTCAGTGTTGCGTACCGGAAGTGCAGACAACGACATCAACCCGGTTAAATCGATGGGGTTGTTGTCCGAAGGTCAAGCAAACCTTTCGCGTATCACGTCTACGACCATGTGGGGCATCAAGACCGATGCACCAGAAGGTTTCAAGATCATGATGCGCCGTTCGCTGGAAAAGAGCATGGAAGGTGATTTTGAAACCGACTCCATGCGCTACAAGGCGACGGAACGTTATGCAGTCGGCGTGACCGATCCGCGCTGCTTCTACGGCACGGCTGGTGCGTAAGAGGTGAACCCATGGAGCACCTTGGCAACAGGGTGCTCTGTAGGGGCATTTCAAGCCGTTTGTGACAGCACCGCGCCCATGCTGACGACATACAGACACTAACGGCAATCATCGTATGTAAGGTGTAAACCATGGCTAGCACAACGTTTTCAGGGCCGGTAAGCTCAACAAATGGGTTTAAAGGGAGTTTGGCACCCTTGACTGGGGCTACAGCACCCCTGGCAATCACCAATCCACAAATCACGCATACCGCTGCTGCTATTAACGCAACAGCTACGGCAACGGCTGCACAGGTAGCAACTGGATACATCACATCCACATCAGCGGCTGCAACCACAATCACGCTGCCAACAGGTACGCTTTTGGGCGCTGCACTTGGGGCAACTGCGGGAACAGTATTCGATTTGATTATTGACAATACTGCTGGTGCAAACACTGTAACGATTGCTGTGGCAACTAACGGCATTTTGTCCGCTGCTGCTGTTGCTGTTGGGGCAAGTTTTGGGCTTCTAACCGTTCCGTCTGGCGTTACAGGTCTTGCGCGGTTTACGCTGATTTTTTCTAGTGCTACGGCATACACCTTTACACGGACTGCATAAACCATGCGCCCCAGTGTTATCAGCAAAACAGGGACAGGTTCATCGTCCATTGTGCCGATGGATATTTACTTGTCACCGTTTAATGTGAGTATCACTACATCGGTATCTGGAACTGTCAACTATGACATACAGCATACCAATAGTGATATTTGGGATACATCAGTTACACCAGTATGGGCAAGTCACCCGACTCTAACTGGGTTAACTGCTGCTGCGGACGGTAACTATGCATTCCCTGTACGGGCTATAAAGATTCTGGTCAATTCAGGGTCTGGCACTGCAAATGCCATCATTGTCCAGGCTGGCGCTGCTAGGTAGCGTAAATGGCTACTGGTTCTATTGGGTCTAATAGCGTAAGCAATTACGCTAATACTTCCACTGGGTTTGCAAATAAATTTTCTGCCAGTGTATATGATGGCGGTTTTGTTGGCCGAGGACTGGGTGGTGGTGGACTTGTAAATAGATATGCAGAATCAACGAATGGAATGTTAGTTGAAGTTGGAGTTGGGTATATCCTAGATGAAAACGGAAACTTCATTACGTAGGAGTAAACATGGCAACAGGAAAACTAGGATCAAGCGGCTTTAGTAATTACGCTAACACGTCCACTGGTAGCGCTGATAAGTTTTCAGCTAGTGTTGCAAGTGGTTTGCCTGTTGGAAGTGGTTTTGGGGGCGGTGGTTTCTGTAATACATATTCAAGTTCTAATACTGTAAGTGGGTTGATACTTGAAATTGCAACAGGGTATATCGTGTCACAGAACGGCGGTTTTATATCTACCAACGGCACAGACGTTGTAACGGCATCAAATTTCATGCATAATTTTTTATTAATGGGTGTCTGATATGGCAGTCGCATACAAAGTTCTAGGTCAGTTAAATCCTGCTGCAACAACGCTATCTACGCTGTACACAGTGCCATCGGCAACAAGTACAGTAGCATCTACCCTTGCTATCTGCAATCAAGGTGCTACAACCACGGTGCGTGTTGCAGTGCGGCCAGCGGGGGCGGCGATTGACCCAAAGCACTATATTGTTTATGACACAACGCTAAATCAGTATGACTCGCTGATATTGACTCTTGGTTTTAGCTTCGCAACCACGGATGTGGTGAGTGTGTATGCGGGCACTGCCAATGTTTCATTCAGCCTATTTGGTGCGGAGACCACCTGATGAGCATCGCCAATGCATCGGCACGTAATTTAGTACCTGGTTATCTACCGGTTAAGACAGCGCCAACACCTTGGACGCGCCCCGCTGACTGGGTTGCAATACCGGCGATTACTGCAAGCGATGAGAAATTCTACGGGTTGCATGCAGTTTACCCGGAGGGAAGCTTTCTTGCCCTGTCAGCAACAGGAGATTACACCGTTGACTGGGGTGATGGTAGCGCAACTGAAAACATAACATCAGGCACCACGGCGTACCACACCTACGACTACACGACCTATGACGTTAGCAACACAACGCTGTGTAGTCGTGGGTATAAGCAAGTAATTGTCACAGTCACACCGCAATCCGGGCAAAATCTGACGGCGTTGAATTTGAATTTGAGGCACAGTCAGACTGGTCTAAACGTATATTCAAGTGGTTTTCTTGACATCGCCATTGCCGGTCAATATCTATTTGACTTGAGGATCGGCGTAGCAACTGCCGGATCAACATCACAGAACATCGCATTTTACGATTTGGAGCGTGTTCGTATTCTTAGCAGCCGTATACGGCAGTGCTCATACCTTTTTTATTTGTGCACATCGTTGCAAGATGTGTCTCTGTCTCTATCGACATCTACAGCAACGGCGTTTGCTGTGACATTTACGGATGCAGGCGATCTGGTAACAGCAGCAGGGCACGGACTGCGCAATGGTGACATGCTGCTGCTGAAGTCGAAAGTATCGACAACTGGCATAACGGTCGGAACAACATATTACGTCATTAGTGCAACAACAGACACATTCCAAATATCTACTACCCAAGGCGGAGCCGCTGTCTCCCTGACAACAAACGGATCAGGAACATTTGCAGCGACAGGGAACATGTCTAACATGTTCAATGGATGCTATTCGATACAGGCAATACCTTCGTTTAATGCTGGGACTACTAGCAGCGTCGCAAGCATGTTCAGTAATTGCTACTCGTTGATTGACGCGCCGGCGCTTGATACATCCAAATCAACTTCGCATGCTAGTATGTTCACTAGCTGTTACTCGCTTGTGAATGCGCCATACATTGACACGTCCGCATCGACAGCGTTGAACCATCTGTTCATGAACTGTCATGCATTGCGTAATGTTCCTCTGTATAAGGCAACGCTTGTTACAAACTTTAGTAGCATGTTCAATGCTTGCTATGACTTACAACAAGTTCCACTTTTCGACACGTCAGCTGGAACAAATATGTCAAGCATGTTTAGCGATTGCCGTGCGCTGAAAACTATACCTTTGCTAAACACTGCTGTTGCTACAGACATGTCTAACATGTTTTATAACTGCTATGCATTAGATTCGGTTCCGTTATTAAATACTGTTAGCAATCAAACCATGGCGAGCATGTTTTCTAATTGTTTGACGCTGAAAAATATTCCATTGTTTGTTACGTCAAGCGTAACTACTTTTGCATCTGCTTTTAATACTTGTTACTCGCTGACCACAATCCCGCTGCTAAATACATCGGCTGGAACTAATTTTTCTGCCATGTTTAGTACGTGCAACTCTTTGCAGTCTGTACCATCACTGAATACTGCAAACGGAACAAATTTTAGTAATATGTTTTATGGGTGTTATGCGCTGCAATACATTCCTACGCTAGACACGTCTAAAGCAACAAACGTTGGGACGATGTTTGACTCGTGCTTATCGTTGGCATCCGTTCCAGCGCTTGACTTCAGCAAAGTAACAACTACAACAACTCCAACTGGCACAAATAGATCACTGTATTCATTCCTTCCTACCGGGCTGCGAATCTCTTTAACATTGACCAATTCAAAACTGTCAGAATCAGCGCTGACTACAGTGATTGGAAATCTAGGGGTTGCGTCAGGGACACCGACATTAACGATTACTGGCAACTACGGCGCTGTTACCCCAGTATCGCTGTCCGGCACAACGACAGCAAGCTCAACCACGGTCACGATGGCCAGCACAACAGGTATCACCACAGGTATGCAGGTGACTGGCACGGGAACACCATCCACAACGGGCATAGCGGTGACGTTCACCGACGCTGGCGATACCGTCAACCTGACAGCGCACGGACTATCTAACGGTGACGAGGTAGCGTTCTCAGTCATCACGACAACCACTGGCATCGTCATCAACACGATCTACTTCGTGGTTGGCGCGACTGCAAACACTTTCCAGGTGGCAGCAACAGCAGGCGGCGCAGCGCTGCCGTTGACTACAGACGGATCAGGCACCCTGAAGTACAAGGCAACCGTGGTGACTGTCAACACAAATGTCAGTGTTATCCTGTCGCGCCCAGCTACATCAAGCGGGACAAACACCCTGGCGTTCCGCACCCTAAAGACCAACACAGCCTTGCTCAAAGGCTGGACAGTGACAGGATAAATATCATGCCTTTTTACAAAAAACTTGATGGCCAGTTAGTTGCATCGGATTTTGTCGATGGCCCTGGCTACACGCTATCAGAAGCCGGCAGGAACGATCAAAGCTATCCGGTGGATGGATGGTATTGGTTTGCTGATTTGGACGCAGCTATAGCCGGAATAACAGCCTCTACGTCTGGTTCCGTGACCATGCGTCAGGCATCGTTAGCGTTGCTGAATGCTGGTCTTCTTGATGATGTGGAAGCGCTGGTAGCAACCCTACCTCGTGCATACCAGATCGAATGGGAGCGTGCCAGTGTGGTGCAGCGTGATAACCAACTGGTAGAGATAGTGCGGCAACAGCAGGGCATGACGGCTGGTCAGATTGATGACCTTTTTGCACTCGCCGCTACGTTGTAAACTGGAATAACAGAAGGATACGCTATGGCAAACACAAAAATTAGCGCATTCCCTTCTGTGACAGTTGCTGGGTCTGCTGACACTACAACGCTTATACAAAGCGGTGCAAATGCAAACATTACAGTAGGGAATTTATTTGCCTCTCCTAGTCCAATAGGAGCAACGACACCTTCTACTGGTGCGTTTTCCAATATAACCCTGCCAAAAACATCGGCCACAGGTATCAAGGTAGATACTGCTGTACCAACGTGGGGGTGGCGTGACATAACTGCTACTGTGCAACCAAAAGCAACAGGCGCAGGTTCTCCTACTAGGACTGTGTGTGCTGGTGCGAATCTAGCTCAATATGCATTCGCAGCTAATGATCTGTGTGAATTTGAGTTCCATCTACCACATGATTACGTACCTGGAACAGATTTATATTTCCATGTACATTGGAGTCATAATGGTACAGCTATCACAGGTAATGCGACTTTTACGGTGTATTTGACGTATGCCAAAGGTCACAATCAAGCGTCATTCCCTGCTGAAAAAACAGTGACAATCACACGTGCAACAGTTAATATTTCAACAACACCAAGATATAGGCACCTGATTGATGAGGTTGTGTTTACTGGCGCTACTGATACCGCAACGACATTTGCAAACAGCACTATCGAAGTTGACGGTCTTGTTTTGGCAACAGTCAAATTAACAAGTTTGCCTACAATCACAGGAGGGAATCTGTTTGTACACACATGTGATTTGCATTACCAATCAAACAACATGGCTACAAAACAAAAAGCCCCTGATTTTTACGTTTAAAACTCCCAAGGACTAGAAATGTCAACGAAATATAATTTTGAAAAATCTGCAAAAGACAAAGAAGTAAAAGGAAAAGGCAAAGAAGGCTCAAAAAAAGAGGAAGCCTTCGACAAAAAGCAGATGGCCATGAAAAAGGGCGGCGCTGTCAAGAAAAGCGCACCTAAAAAGATGGTAAATTGCTAAAAAGCATCCTGTAATTATGTAAGTCAAAGGTTGCACGCTGGATCAGCGGCTAGTCTGACAGAAAAGGGCTAAAAATGGCTGTATCCGGCACCATTGGTGCAACAACTTTTGATGCGAACAAAATAGCCGATCTAGCATTTCGGCGTTGTCGCATTGCGCCGTCGATGATTACGGCAGAAATGCAGACATTTGCGCTTGATAACCTGTATTTATGGTTATCTGATCTGGCCAATTCTCGCCCGCCATCATGGTGCATCGAGAAAATAATCGCACCGATGTATCAGGGGAAACCTGCTGTAAGTCTGCCAGTTGGCACAGTTGGAATATTGAACCTGAACTACCGGGTAACGCAAACAGCAGACCCGGATGTAACCGCGACTTCTACCAGTTACACAGCGGATTTGCTTTCCAGTCTGCAAATTAGCACAGTCGGAGTCAAATGGTCTGCTGCAAGTGTTAATCTGACATTTCAAGTATCTTCTGACAATGTTACTTGGACAACGGTAGGAACGCAGACTACAACTGCTGCGGCTGGTGAGTGGACATGGACGGATTTAAGCGTAACGAACGCTTACCAGTACTTCAGGATCACATCAGCATCCACCATTTCATACTCGCAGATCGCACTAGCATACAACCCACAGGAAATACCACTAGGCCCAATAAACCGGGACACATTCAGCGCTCAAAGCAATAAGGTATTCCAAAGCAGGCCTACGAATTACTGGTTTCAGCGTGACAGGGAAACGCCGCTGATTAACCTTTGGCCATCGCCATATGCTGCATCTGAGCTACACCAGCTTGTTATATTGCGTCATAGGCACGTTATGGATACTTCGACGCTACAGCAAGAGGTAGAGGTACCACAGCATTGGGTTGAAGCCATGGTATCTGGCCTTGCAGCAAAACTGGCAGCGGAAACACCGCTTGTGGACATAAACATGCTGGGCATTCTGGATCAAAAAGCAGCGATGGCCTTGCAAAAAGCATGGGAAGGTGACAGCGACGCAAGCCCGACGTATATCCGACCAAACATCAGGGGCTATACCAGATGAGCACCTACTTAGACACGGAAGGCAAAAGCACCTATGGCGTTGCCATCTGCGCCAGGTGCTCGCGCAAATTCCCGCTTGGAGAGTTGCAGACTGACCCGACATACCCTAATTTGATGGTGTGCCGCGATGACTTGGATGAACTCGATCCGTATCTACTTGCAGCACGCCCAGCTGACGATATGACATTGCCTTTTGTTCGTCCTGATGATTCGGTGGAAGTTCTTTCTACTGCTTCTGTTGCAGCATTAAGCGTTTCTGACGATGGCCAGCGATTTCTATTCACATTTCCCTGATACAACACCATGGCACAAACAGGATACACAGCAATTCAGCTTTACTACAGCACAACAGTCTCTGCTACACCGGCAGCGGTGGATTTGGCAGCGGGCGAACTGGCTATCAACACGGTAGACGAAAAGCTGTACTTCAAAAATTCCAGCGGTACTGTCAAGGTATTGGCTGCGACATTGATGGTAGGCACGAATGGCGGTACTGGCGTAAACAACGGTTCAAGGACCATATCCTATGCCGGGAACGTTGCATTTACTGGCGCGTTTAATCCTACGTTTGCAATACCATCCTCAAGCACTTACACATTCCCAACTGGTGATTCGACGCTGGTTGCTACTACGGGCACGGTAGCCAATGCCACCAATGCCACTACAGCAGCAACAGCAACAGCGGCAAATGGGATTAAAACGGCCACAACTACTGTCTCAGTGTCTGGGTCTACTGCGCCATCATCTGGGCAGGTGCTTATAGCATCATCCACTACGCTGGCAGCGTGGGGTACTCCTACAGTTGCGCTTAGTAGCGTTACTGCTGCGGGCGGTTCAGCAACCATTGCCAATGGCAACAATCCATTAGTATGGAATTGGGCACAGACCACAGCATCACAGACGGCATTTACTTTCGGTGAAACTTCTGCTGCAACAGGTGGAAGCGGATCGCAGGTGCTATTAAAGGTAGGGACTGCTGCATCATCTACTGCTGATCCGTTGCAGGTGGCAACGCGCGGAGTGGACACGATCCGCATCAGTCGCACTGGTGCCGTGACAATCACAGCGCTAAACGGAACAACCGGCAGCGGAACAACTGGCAGCGCGGTATCAATTACAGCAGGTCAAGGAGCCAGCACAAGTTTTGGCGGAGATGTAACCATAACGGCTGGTGCTGGTGGCAGCAGCAGTGGGACTGGTGGCGCAGTAACAATAACTGGTGGCGCATCCACATCCACCAGTGATACTGGAGGCTCGCTAACGCTGTCATCTGGGGCAAGTGGGTCTTTAACTGGTACAGGAAGCAGTGTCACCATCACTGCTAAAAATGGCGGTTCATTTAGTGGTGACGGTGGGTCTGTATCTATCACAGCTGGAAATGGACCAGGCGCTGCAATGACTGGCGGAGACATATCGTTTACTCCAGGTACTGGCAGTACGGCTGGGCGTGTGAGATTCAACAACTCATCCACTGCAAACGGAACAGTCGCAACGGTTCTTGGGTCGGTTGGACCAACTGGGGCAAACACAACAGTTCAAGAGTGGCTGACATTAAGAGTCGGTGCAAACACGCGCTACATCCCTTGTTTTTAACCCAAGAAAGAATCATGAACGAAATCGAAATCAATGCCAAATTTGCAGCGCTGATTGCGCAGCGTAACGATGCACAAAACGTTGCAGTAAACCTTGCAGGAGCGCTAGCTGTTGCACAGGCACGTATCAATGAACTGGAAGCGCGGGTAGCAGCACACGAAGCGGAAAAACAAACTGAAATTCAAGAGGTGGAACATGCCTGATTACAAAGAAACCGCAGTAACCGGAAAGAAATGGCAACGCTGCAATGTCGTACACATTGACAACCCTTACCAGGCGCAGCCGACTGTCACTTTTGCCGAACAGGAGGTGGCAGAAGTTGATGGCGCTACTTTCCAAACGCAACTAGGCCAACTTGTTTTCCCGTTTGATCCGGTTGAAAACATCAATCTGCGCGATCCGGCAACAGGCGATTTGACCGGCCAGACCGTAACGGGTGCAGATGTTTACGCAGCGCTGTACTCGCTTTACATCCAAAAAGCTATGGAACGCGACGCGCAATGAGGTACGTCCTGAATGTCCTCATCGCCATAGATCAGCTTGTGAATACGCTGATTGGCGGATACCCAGATGAAACGCTGTCTGCATCGGCGTGGATGGGTGAACGCGATGGCAAGATAGGCGGCAGGATATTCAGACCGATTATTGATGCATTGTTCTTCCCGTTTGAGCGCGACCACTGCAAGCGGGCGTTTGAGTCAGAGTACAACTTCTCGCAAAGGCCGCGCCCATGACTGCTGAAATACCGCAAGTGGTAGCAGAACGTCGCATGGAAGAGCGGCGCAGGGATTGGCACACGCCGGAAGATTGCTTCAAACTGCTCGACGTGCAGTCGATGGTGGACAAGATATTCGCCCGCTTGGACGATGATAAGAAGCGCATGGACTCGATATTTGGGCATATCGAGGAAGCTAATGTACGGATGGGGTGCCTTGAAGATAACGTGGCCGGTAATCATAGGGTTGTCAGCGAGGACATAAAAGAGCTAGAAGCTACGATGCGTGAACATCGGAAAGCGCTTGATGAAAATACCGAAAAAACAAATCAGACTTTCGAGATTATTGAAATGGGAAAGGGTTTTTTCAAAGGTATTGCGTTTACTGGCAAATGGACGCGCAGGATCGTTATGTGGGTAGTTCCGCCGGTTGCTGCAATAGTCGGGCTGTGGCAGTCTTTTATGGATAGGCATTGATATGCACACAAGACACCACAGCGCAGCGTATCGTGCGGTAAATATCGCGGGATTACTGGTATGGACAGCTGCGGTATTTATTAGCCGGAGAGTCCAGCAATGGATGATGAAGATTTGACGGAGCGCAGGCTTGATGAGGCACATAAGTGTTCATGTCAGGCTTGGCGTGAGCATGTCCGGGACAAAGAGGATAACGATTGATGGGCACACGCTACAAAATAGCCGGTATGGGGGCAAGTGCTGCACTGCTGGTGGCTTTGGCCACGCATGAGGGCTACACGCCGACTGCCGTGATACCAGTCAAGGGTGATGTGCCCACTGTAGGCTTTGGCTCGACTGTCAAAGAGGATGGCGTACCTGTGCGCATGGGCGACACCACGACGCCGGTGCAGGCGTTGCAGCGCACTCTGGCGCACATCCAGAATGACGAATCTGGCATTAAACGCTGCGTGACTGCCCCACTGGCGCAAGCCGAGTATGACGTGATGGTGGACTTCAGCTATCAGTACGGGGTGAAAGCATTGTGCAGCAGTTCCATTGCCAAGCTGGCCAACGCCGGGGACTACGTTGGGTCATGTCAAGCCTACGCAAAGTTCCGCTACGTGTCTGGGCGTGACTGCGCGATCCGCTCCAACGGCTGCTACGGAGTGTGGACTCGCCAGCAAGCACGTATTGCCAAGTGCACAGGAGCGCAGTGATGCAAACCTATTCCATATCAGATAGTGCACCCTGGATGAATTTCCCGCTTCCGTTCGATGTATTGTTACCAGGACTGGTAAAGCGACGGGAGATGGAGCGCAAGGTGTGCATAGGCGAGGTGGTAGGATGAACAACTTCATACTGTGTTGCGTCGCATTATCCATATCTGCTTTGGCTGGATACGGATATGGAAACGACCACGGAGTGAAAAGCATCCAGGCCAAATGGGACGCAGAGAAGCTCGCCCTTACCACAGCCCAACGCACCAAAGAAGCAGAACTGCAATCCAACATGGATACGCTCAGAAAGGCGTACACCGATGAAACTTCAAAACTTGCTAATCATGTGCGCAATCTATCTGACAGCTTGCGCAGCCGCACCGAACGTCCAGCCGTGTCTGCCAGTGCGACTACCAGCGCTGAACAGCGTGCCGATGGATGTACTGGAGCCGAGCTTTACAAGTCAGATTCAGAGTTTCTTGTCAGGGTCGCTGAACGGGCAGACACAATCAGAATTGCGTTGATCCAATGTCAACAAGCCTATCAAGAAGCAAGCAAATAAGGAATAACAAATGGCATACACAATGACATTCAACACGCTACAAGATGATCTTCGTAGGTATCTTGAGCGTGGATTTACAGCAAACAGTGATCCTTATGTGTATGCACAATTGCCCCGTCTTATCAACATGGCAGAACGGCGTATTGCTAGTGAATTAAAGGTTCAGGGGTTCATTCGCGCAGTGAATACTACGATACCAGCAAATACCGCTGTACTGCGCAAGCCGGATAGATGGCGTGACACCATATCAATCCATGCTGTTGGTACGCCATTGTTTGCCAGGTCGTATGAGTACTTGCGCGGATATTGGCCGGATGAAACAGCAACAGGTACGCCAGAGTTTTACGCTGATTACGATTACAACCATTGGTTGTTTGTTCCGACACCGGCAACTAATACCAGCGTTCAGATTCTGTACTATGAACAACCGCAGTTTTTAGATGATGCCAATCAGACCAATTGGCTTACGGAATACGCACCGAATGTGCTGCTGTATGCATCGTTGTTGGAAGCAACACCTTTCCTGAAAAATGATGAGCGTGTGCAACTTTGGCAGGCCACGTATGACCGCGCGGCGCAGGCGTTAGCTGGGCAAGACATAAAGAAAATCACAGACCGTAATTCGATGAGGGATGCAGCATGACGCAATATACAGATGCCTTCGGTGGAGCAAATATCTACCCAAGTGAGATTAGCTACAGTGCAATTTCTCTGACAGCAGACTTACAACTGAATTGGCCAGCGGAAGCATCTGCTACATCTGATTTTGTGACAAAGATCATGGACGTGGAATCAGACTCTACCTCTTGGTCGTTGATTCTGCCAGATGCCACAAAAGCAAGCGTAGGAGAAACAGTACTAATCAACAACGTAGGCGGCATCACGTTTGACGTAAAAGACTACGGCGGAACGTTGATCGTTGCTCCTGCAACTGGCACAGTTTGGCAACTGTATCTGACAGATAACAGTACTACTGCAGGGATATGGAGGGCATTGCAATATGGTGCAGCTACAGCTTCTGCAAATGCTGCGGCCTTAGCAGGAACTGGTATTGTTGCTGTAGGCTCTTTACTATCTCAAGGGATGCCAATTACGGCATTTAGTTCAAATTACACGGCAGGTACTGCGGATCGCGCAAGGATGTTTGTGTGGACTGCTGCAAGCGGAACACTCACTCTGTCGGCTGCGGCAGATATGGGTGATAACTGGTTCATAGCTGTAAACAACAGCGGTACAGGGACTCTCACAGTTGATACGGCTGATTCATCGTTAGTTGATGGTGCGGCATCAAAAACATATCAACCAGGGGAATCATCGTTTATCACTTCAGATGGGACAAACTACTACACGGTAGGGTATGGACAATCATCGACTTACGCTTTTGATTACACGTCTATTAATGTTGCAGGAGGTGGAACTTATACCCTTTCAGGAACAGAATTAAACCGTACAGCATACAGTTTCACTGGCTTATTGACTGCTGACAGAAACATTGTTGTTCCATCCACAATTCAGCAGTATTGGGTATCGAACGATACCACTGGTTCATTTACGCTACGAATTAAAACAGCAACAGGCACCGGTATCACAATTGCTGCAAGCGAACGCGCAATTTTCTATTGCGACGGTTCAGATGTTATTGATGCAGATACATCAACAGTCAGCCTTCCTGTACAGGTAAATCAGGGAGGAACTGGCGCTGTGAATGCTGGCAGTGCGCTTGTCAACCTTGGCGGAGGATCGGTCGGTATCGCTACATTCCAGGCTGCTACAACATCTGCGGCATATTCTGCACTTGGCAGACCTCCTACTATCACAGGAGGTACGTTCTGATGGCAGCAAGCCCAATAGTTCTTAAAGTAGACCCCGGCATCAAACGGGATGGTACAAAGTTCGACGGTAACTTTTACACCGATGGTCAATGGGTAAGGTTTCAGCGTGGATTACCTCGCAAAATAGGCGGGTATCGGTCAATCACAAAATACCTGCCTGAAATATCGCGCGGCATTACGTCATACGCGCAAAATGGTTATGTGTACTGCCATTCTGGATCGGCTTCTGAACTGCAACGGTTCACAATTGACCAGAACTTTAACAGTTCAATCATGACTGATAGAACCCCTGTAGGGCTGACATCATCGGATAATAACCTGTGGTCATTTGATTACATGTACGATTCTTCCGCATTAGGAACGTCAATCATTGCCCACGTTGCGCCGAATAGCGTGCCTGTTAGCAATGATTCTGGCGGTGCAATCTACAGTGGTGACGTAGCCGGAACATCTGCTTTGACTGCAATCACAGTACCTGCTGGTGCCGATGCTTCGGGAGGAATTGTAGTTCTACACCCTTATCTTTTTTACTTCGGTACAGGTGGAATTATTGGATGGTCTGTGGCTGGTGAACCGACAGATTTATCATCTGCTGGATCAGGTATTGCTAGGCCGTGGGGCACAAAAATAGTAAAAGGTTTGCCGTTGCGCGGCGTTGGTTCTGGCCCTGCTGGTATCTTCTGGGCATACGATGCAGTTATCCGTGCTGTGTTTACTGGTGGATCAACGGTGTTTGAATTCGATGTACTGGCGACAGATACATCTATCATGTCTGCTGCAAGTGTCATAGATTATGACGGTGTTTTTTATTGGGCTGGTGTTGATCGTTTTATGATGTTCAATGGTGTGGCGCGAGAATTGCAAAACACCATGAATTTGAACTGGTTTTTTGACGGAATAAACCAGGAATACAAAAGCAAAGTCTTTGCATTTAAAAATGCTAGGTACGGTGAAATATGGTGGTGCTATCCGAGGGGAACCGCTACAGAATGCACGCATGCAATAATATATAACGTGCGTGAAAATAGCTGGTATGATACTGAACTACCAAATTCAGGCAGATCATCTGGACTCGCTTGCACAGCGTATGCTGTGCCAATAATGGCAGGTGTTGAAGAAAGTACCAGCGGGTTTAAGGTATGGGTGCATGAAGAGGGCACAGATGCAATTAGCGGGTCGCAGCGCATACCCGTTCAGTCATACTTTGAAACGGCGGACATTTCAGCCGTTGCCACACAAGGCATAAACACAAGACTTCATATTTCGGCCATAGAACCTGATTTTGTACAGGATGGCGATATGAAGGTGCAGATTGTTGGTAGAGCGAATGCCAAAGCTCCAGAGGTGTACAGCTCAGAGTTTACATTCCCGGCAACAGCTACATACCCATATCAAGAGATTGTCATGCTCAAGGAGCAGCGACGAGAGTTGCGTGTGAAATTTATCTCTGACACTCTTGGCGGTGATTATCAAATGGGGCAGATCATATTGCACATTGACCAGGGCGATAAACAGGTGCTTGGATGATTACTAGACCATCTGGCATGACGTTTAACGATTGGGCAAACCAGGTTGTGTTAGACCTATCTTCTACTGCCACTATTGGCAGGCCTGATAGTTTCCAATCTTGGCAGGATTGGGCAGCGCAATTATTAAATGGTGGGGTGAATAGTAGGCCAGCTCCTAATCCTTACCTATTTGCAACGTGGAAAGACTGGGCTGAAAGGCTGTGCGAGACAATACCATGATCCCTCAAGTAACAGAAACAATCAAAGCTAATCCGAAGGTACAACAGGCTGTTATGTCTGCTGTTGCCAAGCTGTCTGAGAATAAAAACATCACGCTTGAGATTATCAATCAGATAATCAACATGTTTGAATTCGCATTGCAGAACCCGAATTCATACCAACAACTCAGGCAAGCTGCAATCCAATCAGGGAAGCTGAAAAATGATGATTTGCCGGTCAAATTTGACCCCGCATTGTTATCGGTTGCAATTGCGGCGCTTTACATCCTTAAACAGCGCAAATCTGGCGTAAAAAACGCATTTGCAAAGGGTGGATTGGCGCAAGCTGGGCGGCATGGAGACTCAAAACTAGCACATATCAACAATTTTGAAGATTCTATTCTCCGCGCCTACGGTGGCAGTGGCAGTATCAATCCAAAAACAGGGCTTCGAGAGTATTGGGGATTTGGCGACCTATGGGATAGCGTCAAAGAGGTTGCTAAAGTCGTTGCGCCTATTGCTGTTACATACTTCACTGGCGGCGCTGGCGGGATTGCATCTACGTTGGGGTCTTGGTTAGGTGCTTCTGAAGCTGTTGCTCCTGCTTTGGGTGGAGCTTTAATAGGTGGTGCTACATCTGCGCTAACGGGCGGGAATGCAGCACAAGGTGCATTGTCAGGTGGGCTATCAGGTGGTCTTGGGAACATTCTAGGCGGTGCTGCAAACAATATTTTTGGGCTAAATCTAGGCGACGCTGGCAAAGAAATGTTAGGTGCTGGGTTGGCTGGCGGCGTTGGCGGAATGGCATCCGGGCGCGGAGCGTTACAAGGTGCAGCGCATGGTGTTTTAGGCCAACAGATTGGAAATGCCGTTGCAGGCATGGCACCAGGTCAAGGCGCGTTAGCTACCGGAATGCGTACAGCAGGCAACACATTCGGTAACCTTATGCAGTCCGGTGCGAGTGCTGAAAATGCAGCGGCAGGTAGTGTACTGGCAGGGTTGGCATCTGGGGCTATGCGACCATCGCAGATTGCTGCGGCCAGAGAGTCTGACGCTACGATGCAAAACACGGGTGCAACACCAGCTAATGGCGCTACGCAAGCCACTACAACACCAAGTAAAAGCGAATCGTCTTGGCTAAGTAAGGCAGCATCGGCGTTACCGCTTCTGGCTCTTGCTGGTGGCGCAGAACAACCGCAAGGCGTGCAACAAGCAATTGCTACTTTGTCACCACAGCAGCAGGAATATTTCAACAGGCCATCTTTGAAATTCGACTGGCAGGCTATGCAGAACGATGCGAGTCAGTCTGGAGCCAGTCTTGCGCAGTACATGGCGCAAAACTGGAACAAGATTGCAGGCGGGCAATACAACAAAGCACAGCAGAACTTTGCCGAAGGTGGGCTATCACTGGCACGGCTAGCATCTGGTGGCGGGTCTGGTAGGGCAGACACCATTGATGCACGGCTATCAGATGGTGAATACGTCATAGACGCTGAAACAGTAGCCCTCTTGGGGGATGGATCAGTGAAAGAAGGCGCAAGGAAATTGGATGCTATGCGCAAACAAATTCGCGCCCAAAAGGGCAAAGCACTAGCCAAGGGCAAGATCAGCCCGAATGCCCGCAACGCAGTTGATTACTTGAAGGTCTAAAAATGGCAAGCCTACTCTCTGGAACACCTCAAACTGCATTCTCCACTACAACGAGCAATACGCAGACTCCTGAATGGATGCAGCGAGCGATTTACGATCAAATCCAGCTTGCCCAAAATGTAGCTGCAACGCCATACCAGCAATACAGTCTGCCAACAGTTGCGCAGCTATCACCGTTGCAGCAGCAGGCATACCAACAGGTACAAAGTTCTCAGGGCGCATGGGTGCCAAACATGTCTACTGCGCTCACTGGAACTGCTGGTGTTGCGGGGAACATGGATACACAGGGCGGATTGGCACAAGCAAATCCATATCTGGCACGCGCGGCTGGATTGGATGGTGCGGCTGCGGCACAGCCAATGCTCGCACAACAGGCGCAACAGCTTGGCGGACTGAACTACAACGCTGCATCGAATACGCTGAACCAGCAAGGATCGTTTTTGTCGCCTGAAACGCTACAGGGAAATCTTTCTGGTGCACAGAATGCATTCTCCAATGCAGCGCAAAGCAATGTGCTAAATCCAGGTTACAGCTACATGCAAACGGCGGCAGGTTTGAGTCCTGTTGCAGCAGGGAATAGCGCTTTGGATGCGGCAAGGGGAATGAGCGGGGCGGGTGCAGCAAGCGGATACATGCAAGGTGCGGCACAATTAAACCCGTACACAGCAGGCAGCGGTCTTATAGGCAATGCGGCTCAAATGAGCGGCGCAGATGCAGCATCAGGAGCGCTTAATTCTGCACAAAGTCTTAATCCAGCCGATGCCGCATCCGGGCTAATCGGGCAGGCATCCGGGTTAAATTCTGTGAATGCTGCATCCGGTGCATTGAATGCAGCACAAGGATATAACCCATTAAGCACTGCATCTGAATACTTCGCGCCAGCATCGCAATTGAGTGGTGCAGGGGCTGCATCTGGTCTGATTGGTCAGGCTACCAGCATCAACCCATTACAGGCAGCCACGGGACTAAATCAGGCATCTGGCATCAATGGTGTGGCTGCTGCATCCGATGCATTGGGCGCGGCACAAAGTCTAAATCCGACACAAGCAGCGGCGCAATCATTAAGCGCGGCATCCGGTATGAATGGGGCAAATGCCGCCAATCAATACCTGGCGCAATCGGCTGGCTTAAGCCCTTCTGCTGCGGCTTCTAACGCGCTGCAACAGGCAAGTAGCATCGATCCTACTGCTGCGGCCTCTAGTGCGCTGCAACAGGCTGCAAACATTGATCCATCGGCAGCGGCTGCGACATATCTGGATCGTGGCACATCAATCAACGCAAATGATGCAGCAAAAGCCGCATTTGACAAGGCATCTGCCATCAACAGTGTGGCGGCTGCGTCTCCGTATCTTGCGCAAGCATCCGGGGTGAATGCCAATGCTGCTGCATCGCCGTACCTGCAAAACGCTGGCAAATCATCTGTATCCGATATTGCCAGTTACATGAACCCGTACACGCAAAACGTTACGGATGTTATAGCCAAACTTGGTGCGCGAAACCTGAATGAAAATCTGCTTCCAGCGGTGTCTGATGCATTTGTGCGCGCAGGGCAATTCGGCGGATCACGCATGGGAGAGTTTGGCTCCAGGGCGTTGCGCGATACCCAAGAGGCAATACTTAACCAGCAAGCCAACGCGCTGCAACAGGGATACGGTCAGGCGCTGAATACATCAAGTGCCGATCTTGGACGGCAGGCGCAACTAGCGGCAACCGCTGGCAGCATCGCAAACCAGCAACAATCGAATCTTGCGAATCTTGCGCAAACAGCAGGAGGGCTAAGTCAGGCGCAACAAAATGCCCTTGTAAACATGGGACAAACACAAGGACAACTCAGTCAGGCGCAGCAAAATGCGCTTATCAACGCTGGTCAAACAGCAGGCCAATTGTCAGTGGCGCAACAAAACGCACTTGCAAACATTGGGCAAACTCAAGGCCAATTGTCAGTTGCACAACAAAATGCACTCGCAAACATCGGTCAGACTCAAGGCCAGCTTGCCAGCGCATCGCAAAACAATCTTACGAACATCGGGCAAACACTCGGCGGTTTGACAAACCAGGCGCAATCCAATCTTGCAAACATCGGTCAAACCCAAGGGCAACTCACGGTCGCGCAACAAAACGCACTTGCCAATATTGGTCAGACTCAAGGGCAACTGAGCAACCAGCAACAAGCAAACTTGACGAACCTTGGGCAAACACAAGGGCAGTTATCCGCAGCACAACAAAATGCGTTGCTAAACGCTGGCCAAACTCTTGGGCAACTAACTAACCAAGGTCAAGCTAACCTTGCAAACATCGGTCAGTCTGCTGGTCAGATCGCTTCGCAGTCGCAAAACAACTTAGCCAACATCGGGCAGACACTTGGAAGTTTGACCAATCAGCAGCAGTCGAACCTTGGGAACCTTGGCAACACTATGGGCCAGCTTACGGCAGCGCAACAAAATGCACTTACTAACATTGGGCAGACTCAGGGGCAGTTGACAAATCAAGGTCAGGCAAACCTAGGAAATCTTGGTCAGACCTTGGGACAGCTTACTGCATCGCAACAAGGCGCATTGACTAACATTGGGCAATCTCTTGGTCAACTGACAAACCAAGGTCAATCGAATCTGATAAACGCTGGTCAGACTGCCGGGCAATTGACAGCGGCTGAACAGAATGCACTAGCTAACATTGGGCAGACAATGGGCACTCTGAACAACCAGCAAACTGCCAATGCTATCAACTTAGGGCAGGCGCAATCTGCCGCTGGTCAGGCACAGCAGCAAATGGGGCTTAACTCGTTGCAGCAGTTGGCAAACGCACAACAAGCTGCAGTAGGCCAAGGGCTGCAAGGCGCATCGCAATTCGGCCAGATGGGGTCCACACTCGGCAACCTGACGGCACAGCAACAGCAAGCACTCGCTGGATTAGGGTCTACAGCAGGAAATCTAGCAAACTCTACCAATTCGCAAAAGCTAGGTGCATTTGGCCAGATGGCATCAATGGCTGGTCAGGCGCAGCAGATGAATGCTTCGGACATTGCAGCACTTGAAGCAGCAGGTGCAGCACAGCAACAGCAGCAACAGCAGCAATTGACTGCGGCCTATAACCAGTATTTGCAACAGCAGCAATATCCGCAACAACAGCTTGACTGGCTTAATGCGCAGATTCGCGGCATGCAACCATCTGTACCGCAACTAACAACACAAAGCGGAACGACTACGGGGGCAACGTATAGCCCGTCGATCCTGTCCCAACTGGCAACCGCTGGCGCTGCTGGTGCAGGTCTTTACAACATGTTCAAGGGGGCATAAGCCATGGGATACGAATTAGATCGTTTATTGAGTCAGTATGGCGTTAGCTCTCCATCTGCTACCTATACCGGCAGCACCGATGGTGATAAAGCTATCTATGACAAATATCAGCAAGAATACCAGAACCGCATGGCAAATACGCCGATGTACACCAATGCGCAGTTCTTTACTGGTGGCAATCAGGGACCAGCATCAACTGTAGCTCCACCATCTTTGTCTGGTTATACACGTCAGGCTCCGTTGCCTATTCAGGTGGCAAAAGGCCCAGCTACAACGCAATCCATCCAAGACCTGTACAGGAACTATTTAGGGCGCGAAGGATCAGATGCGGATGTAGCAGGGTGGGTGAACACGTTCAAAAACGGCATTGATTTGCCAACATTCATGCAGGCTGCACAGCCAGAACTGGTAACGAAGCCTGAAAGTGTACAGCGTACATTGGCACGGAACTACGGCAACACCGTAGGGGATCAGTGGGCTAATAAACTAGCAGACCCGCAAGCGGCCATCAATGCAGAACGCGCACGCAATACGACAGTCCCATTTGTCGGAAATGGCTATGTTGGCGGTAATGTGAATAACGTTGGGCAAAACGGATCAAATGGCTCGAATGCTGGTTCTGACTATTACACCAGCTTGTTGACTCCAACAAACATGAGCGCATTTAACTACATCCTGCCTACTGGAACAGGTGGTACCGCTCCATCACCAAGTATCGAGAACACATCTTTGCCGCATGGTACTACGGGTATACCTGGGCTTGCAGCGGGATACACGCAAGCAGATTTGGATGCATTTATGGCAGGTGAACCATCCTTTGGCACTGGCGACTACACCGACGAATTATCAGACACCAGCACTAAAGACTTCATAAATGCGGTGATTGGCGACCAGGAAAATGATGGACTCGGCGTAAATAGCCCGATTAATTACAGCGACATACTAAACAGTTCATTCCAGAATGGATTTGATCCAAATGGTGGGTATGTAAATCCGTACATGCCCAACAATGTGGACTATTCGACGTTTGGTGGGAGTGGTGACTATAGCGGCAGTGGATTCGGTGGGTCATTTGGTGGCTATAACGGCTTCGGAGGTTTCAGCAACGCCATTGGCGGAGGCTTCGGCGGTTTTGGTGATGGTGGTATGGGATC
>ERZ724505.387-NODE-387-length-28716-cov-5.542305_pt1 | contig 28716 bp, 35 predicted proteins | sample MGYA00376038_ERZ724505 | MGnify/ENA primary metagenome ERZ724505 (study PRJEB28724, sample SAMN07190884) | wastewater metagenome | isolation source: effluent of sewage treatment plant in Hong Hong | place: Hong Kong | collected 2016-03-17 ...
CGCGCTCGCCGAGGCCCAGCGGATCAACCGCGCGCGCAGCGCCTTCCTCGCCAACATGAGTCACGAGATCCGCACGCCGATGAACGGCGTGCTGGGCATGATCGAGGTGCTGCTCCACGGGCAGCCCACCACCGAGCACCGCGCCACCAGCGGCGCCCATGAGCGCGCCATAGATACGCCCCTCGGGGCTCTCTCCCGCTCCAGCACCCGCCACCGCGCCAGCCGTAGCACCTTCGCCAGCGTTCGCCGCTCCGCGCAGCAACGCGGCCTTGATGCCGCCGCCTGCCACGCGCGGGAACAGCTTCGCGCCCGCCTTGACCGCGCCACCGCCCGTGGCAACACCGCCGAGCAGGTTGGCCGCAAACGCAGCGCCCGGACTCGCCGCGCGCAGTTCCGCCGACCGCTTACGCATCGCATCGCGCACTTCGGGCGACACCAGACCAGCCGCCTCGTCAGCCCAGCCGAACGACGCGCCTTGCAACAGTTCGTTGCCGACGTCGGTGGTCGCCTTGCCCCAATCAGCCGTCTTCAGTTTCTCCCACAACGACGGATCTTTCGGAGGGGCAGGGGGCGGGCCGTACTGCTTCGCCACCGCCGCCGTCGCGGCATCTTCCGACAGTCCTGAAGAAACCAGCGATTCCCACACGTCGGCCGGCGACTTGCGCGGCGCGCTGTGCGGGCGATAGGGGGCGGTCATTGCGGCCTCGGCGCGTATGGATTGTGCGGTCGATATGTCCGCTGCGGTTGCGCGCTGTATCGCGCTCCCGGATAGGCGTCGAGCGGTGGCTGATTGTCTTGGGCCCCCCGGTAATAGTCCCCCGCCGACTGTGATATAGACGCCATGCGCCGCACGTATGCGTTGCGCGCGTCGCGCTTGGCCGCGCTAGTCTCCGGTGCGTCAAGTCCTGCGTCGATGTAGCGGTCGAACACGTTTCTCAGCTCGTCGTCGGTCACCGCCGCGCCCGACTCCTTTCGCAGCACACCCGCCGCGAAGTCACGCGCGGCGCGGATGTACATCTGCTCATCCGGCGATAGCGTCGGCTTGAAAAATCGCGACGTGAGGTATCCCGTGACTTTCTTCGCATCAATCTTGGGCGTTAACGCGTCCAACTGCTCGCCCGAGTCCTTCATTAGTCCATAGTAGAGGTAGTTTTTCTCCTGTTCTGCGGTCGGGGCCTTCAACTGTTTACGCTGCTCGCCGCGCGCGGCCGTCGTCGCCTCCAGCATCGCGCGCCGATCGGCCGCTTGCTGGCGCGCGTAGTCCATCCGCTCCTGATAACGCATCGCCGCTTCTTCCGCGCGCTTGCGCGCCGCGGCGTTCGCCCCCTGCTGCGGATCGTAGCGCATGAGCTTCCCGCCCACCGTGGCGAAGCGCGGCCCGCCCGCGTTCTCGGCCGCGACCTCCACCCCGCCCACCTTCGTGCGAAACGGCGACGTGCCCATGTTCATCCCGCCGCGCCCCATCCCCAGCGCCGCTGTCGCCGCGTTCACGCCCGCGTTCACCACATCCGGCGTCGCGTCGGTGTAGCCGTCGCCCTGCGCCCGCAGGATGTCCTGCTCGCGCTGGCGCGTGTCGCCCATCGTGTCGCGCTGGCGGTTGTAGGCGTCGCTCTCCATGAGGCGCTTATCCATCGCCGCCTGCCGCTCCAACGTCTGCCGCTGAATCCAGTTCTGAAACGCCTGCTGTTCGATCTCGCGTTGCATCGCGGCCTGCCGTTCGGCGTCCTTCTGGTTCGCGTCCGACGCTTCGCGGCGGGCCGCGCCGATGCCCGCCCCGATGCGTCCGAGTCCCGTTGCGAGTCCGATAAATCCGGCCATTGTCAGAACCCGTAGTTACGCCACTGATCCATCGTGACGTTGGTGGACTGCGGAGCCTGCGTCGTGCCCCGGTTGCGCATCCGGTTGTAGGCCCAATTGCTGACGGCATCGGCGGCGCCGCCCCATGCGTCGGATGCCTGATTGCCGTAGGTGTTGCCCTGCGAGCCGTACATGTTGGCCGCTGACAGCATGGTGCCCGTGGGATCGCCACCGTAGCCAAACTGCGAGAGATCCATGCCGCGACGGAAGCGCCCGTTGAGGAGGTCTTCCTGCATGAGCCGCTCGCGCACGTTGTTGTCGATCGCCTGCTGGTCGAGCCCCTGCTGATACGACCGCTCGCCGCGCATCCAGTTGAGGTTGTTCATGTCCTGCGATTCGCGACCCTGCTGATACCCGGCAAGGTCGTTGAAGCGGCTGCGCGCGTTGTTGAAGCCCTGTTGGTTCTGGTCCGCGAAGAAGTTGCGCTCCGTGCGCTGGTCGCCCTGCAACGCGCGGTCGTTCTGGAGCGACGAGTCCTGCAGGCCCGCCAAGTCGGTTGCCTGTCCGCGCAGCCGCGAGAAGCGCGTGTTGTCGAGGTTGAGCGCCAGATTGTTCGCGTCCTGCCCGGCGCTGTACGCGGCGTTCCGCTCGCCCACGGCCTCGTTGCGCGACTGGCCCTGCAGATCGGCCAGCCCCATCGCGCCGCGATACCGCGCGTCCTGGTTCTGTCCGAGCGCGCTGTTCGACGCGTTGAGATATTTGAGGTTGAGCGATCCTCCAGACGTGTCGAGCCCCCCGAGGGCCGACGTGGTGCCCTGTGCGGCGGCCAACTTCGCCTGCTGATCGGAGAGCGAGAGCCCCGCCGCATTGTCGGCCAAGTCAGCCGCGCGGCGCACGATCTGCTCGTTGCGACGCTGGGCCACGTCGCCGAGGTCGCTGGTCGTCATGCCGGAGCCGACGCGCCCGAGCGCCGCCGCCTTCTGTCCGACCGCGCGCAAGTCCTGCTGGAACTGCGGGTTCGAGTCTTCAATCATGCGCTGGAGCGACGACGACGCGAGCGAGGCGCGGTCGGGCGTGGTGTTCAGCGTCTGCTGCAGCTGCTGCATGGTGAGCCCGCGCGCCTGCTGCGTGTCGCCGTTGTAGCCGAACGATCCGCCTTGCGCCTGCCCCATGCCGCCGCCCGCGAGCGACGACAGGACGCCCTGCGACTGCGCGTAGGTGTTCGCGCCGATGCCTTGGAACGCGGGATTCGTGAGGTTCGGCGGCCCGCCAGCGCCCGCGTAGGTGCCAGCGGCGCCCATCGCGTAGCCCTGCAGCGCCTGCGTATCCGACGAGCGGCCCGGAGTGACGCCCGCGTACTGCTGCTGCGTCGGCTGCTGCATGTACTGCGACAGCGCGCCCTGTGTCGCGCGGGCGGCGCCCTGCGTCTGCGTGGAGGGCGTCGGGTTGAACTGCGTACCGACGAGGTTATTGGTCGCGCTGAACGATTGCGTTGAGGGCTGACCCCACTGGTGCGGGAATCCGGCCATCGGGCCAGCGCCGGGCGTGCCAGTGTTGGGGGCGCCCGTCTGCCACGGCATTCCCGGAATCCCGCCGCGCGACGCCTGCCCCTGCATCCCGCTCGGATACGTGATGGGGCCGCCAAGCGGCGCCCCCGGCATCGGCTGTTGCGACGGGTTGCCCGTATTCGGCGCCCCCGTCTGCGGCCCGCCTAACGGCTGCGTGTCAACCTGCGGGTTCGTGTTCGGCGTCCCCGTGTTAGGGGCGCCGGTCTGCGGCTTCAAGCGGTTAACGACGTTGCGCAGCTGCGCGCCCCCGGTTCCGTTCCAAAACGACGGCATGGGTTACGGCCTAGTAGCGCCCTGCGCCATGCGCGAGAGCGTCGGTTGGTCCTGCTGCGGCTTCTGCGCTTTCGCACGCGCCAGCATGTTGCGCACGGTCTCGCCGCCGATTCCTAACGCGGCGAGCCGTTCTAGGATCTGGATGCGTTCGGGGTCGAAGATGACGTAATTGCGGGTGCCGTCACCGGCGGCGCGTGAGCCGCCGTCCAAGTAGCGGATGCCTTTGACCCCTGCTCTATCTAGCAACTGAGACGCCTGCAATTGGCCTGCATTGTTAGCGATTGCCTGATATGCAGCGGAACCAATGGCATCGTCACCCATAGTCGCACCGGATGACAGTCTATCAACGTCAGATTGCGAAAGTCTAAACCGTGCCCCGCCGTGAGTACTTAACCACCACTTCCCATCAGCATCCTGCACAATCTTGCTATTTCCGCCAAAATCCATACCAGATGTGACGGCGCCCCTTCTTTGCGATGCAACGGCACGTCTAATGTTCTCACTTTGCTGGCTCAGCGGCGTATCCCAATCCAGCAACTCATCCGGCGACACGTCGAGGCGGACACGGTAGAGAGATCCGGCTTTTGGGTCGTCTAGGATTCCGTCAAGGTTGTTGGCGGCATCAAACCACTGTTGGCGAAGAGATGACGGCCTTTCCATCGCCTGCTTGATGATGTCATTCCTGGCAGCGATCCGGGCCGCGTTGTCATCAAGTCCTGACTTTCTCGCCGCGGCTATCGCATCACTCACGATGGATTGAACGCCAGCGTTTCTATATGACGGCTCTGCCATCGCCCTATAAGTCTCGGCGACCGGCCTCGACTCCGCGAAATACAACCCATGCCCATACGCCTGCGCGCCCTCGCCCGTCCCGATCTTGTCCAGCGAGAACGAATCAAACTTGTGCGGCGACCCGTGCCACGCTTCGATGCCGCGACGGGCGAGCGCCGACAACTGCGGCGCCTTCGACTCAATCGCGGCGCCGATCTTCTCGGCCAGCGCAGAGGCAACGCCAGGAATCTTCGCCGCCGCCGTCGTCCCCATCGGGTTCGTTGCGCCCATCGCCATCGACGTAATGGGGTTCGACTGGTCGAGGCGACCGTCCGACGTGAACAAGCCCGCAGGGTCGCGCCGATAGCGCGCCATCGCGTCTTTGATCTTCCGCAGCGAGACCGGCGGAAACGGGGGCATTAGGCGCCCAGTTTCCGGTAGCGATTCGCGAACGGGTTGGACGTCTGAAACAGGCCCGACACGTCTTCCGGCGTCTGGTTCAGCGCGAGGTCGGCGCCGAGCTTGCGATAGGGGGCGCGCTCGTTGTATTGGCCCATCGCGAACTGCATGGCCTGATCGCTCAACTGCTGCTGCCGCGCCATCGCCTTGTCCTGCTTCTTGCCCGCCTGATAGCCGCCGTAGGCGCTGAGCGCGCCGGAGCCGAGTTGCAGGAGGTCGGAGAGGTTCAGACCAAACATTGATCCACTCTTGCCGGAAGATGACGATCCCATTGTCGCGCTTGGCGACGACACGCCAGAGACCAGCGATTCAACGCTTGGCGTCATGTCTCGAACTTGCAGGGGATTGATCTTGGGTATCCCACCGGTTGCGGCAGACACAGCACCAGCGACACCAGATGCACCCGCAGCACCACCAGTCAGCGCCAGCGGCAAGAGGGTTGCGGCGATCTTGGAGTTCCGCCCCAAATCCCCCGCCACGCTCGACACAATGGGCTTCTTGTTGATCGCCGCGTTGGCCGCGCTCCCGATCAGGCCAATCGGTCCCGGCACGAATGACGCCGCCTTGGTGACCGCTCCCCCGAGCTTCTTGAGTCCCTTACTCACCCACGACATAGCGTTCTCCGGTACACGTGCAATATAGCAGTTTCGTGATGCGCAATACGGAAGCGATTAGGCGATCTTGACCACGGTTAACGTCGTCGCGTTGTTCCCCACCCCATTGGACGGCAACGCCGCCTTGATGAGATCGGACGCCGTACCCGCCGTCGTCAGCCCGTACAGTCGGAACTTGTACGACCCCAGCGCCGGGACCGTCGCAATCGTGGACAGCGACAGGGACGCCGACGAGGGGTTCACGCTGGGCATGTACAGCGACGTGGACGCATACGTCGTCGGTGACACCTGGTCGTTCTGCAGCTTCGCCATGTACGTGCGCGCCGTCGTCGTCACGCGATTAAACGTGATCGTGGCCGTGATGAGGTACACGCCCTGCGAAAAGGCCGTCGTGGTCTCCAGCGCCTGCACCCATGCGTTGCTGCTGGGGAGCTGAACGTCAGCCGCCAGCGTCTTGGTTTCGTTCGTCAGCGAGACCGACAACGTGGTGCCCGAGATGGCGAGACCTGCCCCCGCCGAGATCGCGGCAATATCGCCCGTCGAGCCACGGCCCAAGAGACGGGACGCGGCCAACGCCACCTCGCTGTAACTCCCGCTCGTCGCCGCCGCGCGCGCCAGCACGACGTTGCCCGCTGACGCGTTCTGAAGCTTGGCATAGGTCACCACGCCCGCGTCAATCGTCATGACGGTGCCGGTGCCCGAGACGGTGATGTCGCCGTAATCCGCATCGGACAGACCGCCGCCAGTTCCCGTGGCGCTCAACGTGGTGCCGGTCATCGTCAGCCCAGAGCCGAGGCTGATTTCCTGAAAGTCGCCCGCGCCCGAGGCGCTGCCGCGTCCCATGAGGCGAGACGCCGCCACCGCGCTGGGGAGATTCGTATACGGGAGACGGTTGGACACCTGCGACGGGGACGACAGATCGACCGCGTTCAGGGTCGCCAGCGTTCCGAGTTGCAGCGTCCCGCGCATTGTCGCGAACGACGTGTCATCCAGCAGTTGCCGCGCCTGCGACGTGCAGGTGATCTCCTCGACCGTGCCAGCGCCCGCCGTTGCGCGCCCGAGGATCTTGTCCGTCGCGCTGACGTTCTGGATCTTCGCGTAGGTGATCGCCTGGTTGTCGACGGTCCATGTCGCGCCGCTCGCGCTGACCGTGATGTCGCCCTTGTCGCCGTCTGAGACGCCACCGCTCCCGCCCGTCGAGGCAACCGTCAGCGTGTTCGCGGTGTCGTCGTAGGTGAGCGTGACGTTGCTCCCTGCGACGAGCAGGGAGGAGACGCGATCATCGACCGCCTCGGCAAAGTCGGTGACGTCGGCGGCGACGTGCTGGTGTCCGGTCGACGGGACGTCGGCGGGGTCGATGGGCCAGTTAGCCATGCAGCACCACCCATCCCCATGTCGCGGGGGCCGCGACAATCACGGACCCAAACCCGTACACTTGATCCTTCGTCGTCCATGCCTTGCTACTCACCCCGTCGATGGTATCGCTGCCGCTTCGCTGGACGGTCAGCGTATTCGCCGCGACCATCTTCTTGACCTCAACCCGCATGTTGGGGTGCTGTGCCGCGAGCGGGAGCGTGACAGTGCGGCTCGCTGCCGTGGTGTCCATCATGATGAGATCGTCGGCGGCTGTGGCGGTCGTGTCCGCAGACACCAGCCGGGCGTTAAACCGCTGGAGCCGTCGCACCATGTCGAGCAGGCGCGCTTGGTCGATGCCGAGCCCGGCGAGTTCCATTAGCGGCGCACGGCGTCTTTCACGCCAGACAGCGGAAGACTGCCGAGTTTCTTCAGTCCTCCGCGACGCTTGATAGGTGCGACGAACGTTTCTCCATCAGCACCCTGCCATACACCACCGTCTCCCACGCCCTGCGAATACTTCGATTCGCTAGAGAATGTGGGGTGCCCGTGCTGCTTGAACGTGTCCGGCCAGTGCGGCGCGTTATCGACGGCGCTGATCTCTGAGCCAATGCCAGCCTTAAATGCGCCACGATAGTCATATCTGCTCAACGGACTATTCGCATCCGCAATCATACGCCGGATGACCCACTCCTGAAACAGGCGCTCCTCCTCTGGAGAAAGTCGCGTCGTTTCTGGCGGGTACTGTGAAACGGTCACACCTCGCAGCCGGATAGGGTCTGTCATGGCGATTGCTCGGGCACGTCCACTACGACGCCAGACGGGGTGAACTCGACGAAGTGCGCGACCTTCACGTTGCGCGCGTACATCGACGCCGTGAACGCGAGCGTAAACTCGCGCTGCGCCCGCTGGAAGGCGGTGTGCAGGCCCTTCAAGAACTCCAACTCTTCGGGGGTACAGTCGAGCGTCATAGCCTTAGGCAAGGGTGACGGACTTCCACGCGCCGTTGTACGCGTAGAGCTTGTTATTTGTGCGGTCGTAGCGGAGGGCGATGCCGTTCGACATGCTGATCGCAGACGGAACGCCGGTCGGAGCACCAGCGCAGGAGCCGATAACGAAGAATCCATCGGTGCCCGTGGTCGTGTCAGACTTCCCGGCTTCGACCTGACCGTTCGTCGTCGCGCTCAGCAGGATGCCAGCGCCCGTGCACGTGATCGTGCCGACGCCCGAGTTGCCGCCGATGACGGCGCCCGCCGCAACCGAGAGTGTCGAGCGGTTGAGCGTGACGGCGCCCGCGTCCGTGATCGTGACGTTGGTGGCGCTGTCGGCGTTGTTGCGAAAGAGCAGGCTGGTGGCACCGGGAATGACCTTGGCGCTTGCCGCCCCAAAGGTCAGATTCCCCGCCGTGATGGCTACGTTGCCCGCCGTGGCCGTAATGTTGCCCGTCGTGACCGCCAGCGAGGTCCGCACCGTCACCGCGCCACTGTCGGCAATCGTGACGTTTGTATTGGCGTCGGCGGTGTCGCGAATCAAGAGACTCGTCGCGCCGGGCAGGATCTTCGCGGACGCGGCGCCAAAGACGAGGTTCCCCGCCGTCAGCGTCAGGTTGCCCGCCGTGATCGTCTGCCCGCCAGCAGTGATCGTGATGCCACCCGCCGTCACGGTAATGCCGCCCGTGGTCACGTCGAACGCGGCGCCAGAATCCGGCGTAAACGTGAGCGTCTTGGTGATCGTCTGGCTGGCCTTGTTCGTGTGGACGACTTCGTTATTCACGACCGTCCGAATCGCGCTGAAATTGTCGTCCAGGTTCTGCGCGTAGAGGACGCTCCCGTCCGTGAAGTCGTACAGCGTGCCGATGTTTGCCATTACGGATTCCCTGCGTCAGTGCCGAGGGCGTAGCACTCGACAGAGGTCGTTTTCACGCCAAAGGTCTTGGACATTTCGTCGTGCGCGATGGTCGGCGCATACGCGCGCCCGTTCGCGTTGATGCCGAACACGGAACGCCGTTCGACAATCGGAAGCGCCATCGACGACGTGCCGAGCGTGAACGAGACGCCGAGCAACGCGCCGGAGTTGCCCGCGACCGTGCGCGTGATCGGGCTCGACGTCTTGCGCGTCGTCTGATACCGGAAGGTGATTTGCGTAGCGGTACTCTCCCCGTCGAGAATGACCGTCGCGCGGTCATAGTGCCTGTCCATGTCCGGATCACCCGTCATGGGCTGCCACGTCACGGTATGCGGGATCGTCTGTGTCCCGCCCGCGAAGCGATCATCCCACACGGAGCCCGTCGGCTGGCCCATCTCGTATACGTAGCCGTCGCCGTTGCCGCTGACGAGGAAACAGAACTCTTCGTCGTCGTTGAGCACGACCGCCGCCGAGTCGTTCAACCCGAGATCCCAGCGCCCGATGTAGCGAGGATCGCCGCCCGACAGGCGGAAGACGCCCCACTGACTGACGACAGAGTTGGGGTTCTGCGGGAGCCCGAACAGCACAGCGTCGATTTCCGGCCACTCCAAGATTTGCACTTGGTCGAGCGCGTCGCGGTTGACTGTCGCGGTGAGCGCCTGACACGACTTCCACATATCGACGAGCGCGCCGTTGTAGAGGAACGGCATGGCATCGGACGACAAGAACGCGACGCCGTTATCCGTCACCAACATGGGCGACTTGGTGCCGACCTTCTCGGAGAAGTCCGAGCGCGTGCCCGCAATCTGGAAATCGTCGTCCACGCGACCAGACACGCGAATAATGCGGTTGGCCTCTGCGACGTACAGCGACGCATTGCTAGACGCCATGCTCGTGATCTGCGCCGTGTTCATCGGCGCCCACGCGCTATTGTATCCGCCACTCGCATAGCCGGTCGTTGGGTCACCCTCAATCGACCAGTAGAACGTATCCGCGAGCGCGCCGAAGACCTTGGCGTAGTACGCACACCCGAACGACGTGAACGTCGGCGCGTTCGTTAGCTTGGTGACGGTCGTGCCGTCCCACATCCACGGGGTATGACTGCCGTCCCAGAAGACGATCTTGTCATTCAGGGTGACGCTCCGATAGCGCGCCGTCGTGCTCATCGTGACGCCAGCGCCCGCGAACGTGCCCGCCGTGATGCTCTCCGTCCACACGCGCGTGCCCCAATTCAGCGTGTAGAACTTGCCGCCGCAAATGCAGATGGTCGTTCGCGAGTTGTCCGACTTCACGAACTGCCCCAAGAACTGCACGGTCCTTGCCCCAACGCCGCCCAACTGGCTGCCAAGGCCCGCGAGCCCAGGACGCCCCACGACGCGACGCCCTAGCGCACCCGGCGGGACGTAGCAGTTCGTCAGTTCGCGCGCCAAGCCGGGACGCGGCACCTCCCAATCGAGGGTATCGTCCATCCCCTCGATAGGCTGCGCGACCAGTCGTTCCATGCGGCGCGGGAACTGCCGCGCTGCCGTAGCGCGAGCGGGCATTAGTCCTCGTCGATGGATTCCCACCACGGGCGCAGCTGGCGGATGCCAGCGGGATAGCCGTAGGTGGCAAACTGCGTCTTGAGCGACAACAGGATCTTCTGTAACTCGCGGTCGTAGAGTTCCTGTGGCTGCCGGTCATCGCGGAACCCGCCCACGGCGCAGAAGCGTTGCCATGCGCCATACACGATGGCCTGACGGCCCCACACGGGCTTGAACACGGGCTGCACCGACGCCGAAAGCGTCAACGGCACTTTCTGAAACCGCGCATAGGGACCGAACGAGAACGTCCGCGCCTTGCCGCGTGGCATCCGGATCTTGTCGCCCTCAATGACGAAATCGCCTTCCCCGTCGCCGTAAGTGCTCGCGTACAACTCGCGTCCGTCGCTCTTTGCGTACACCTCGCAATGCCCGACCACAAACGCGGCGTTTGCGTCGTCGTCGGTGCCGAACGTGTAGGTGTAGCCGCCATCCGCCGACGTGAGCAGCACCGGCGCCGCCATGTTCGCGTGCGGCACGCGCGCGGCCACGTCGAGCACCAGCGCCCGTTGCGAGTCCGCGAGGAGTTCCCACCCGAGCGCGTCGGTCAGCAACTCGTCATCGCTGTCCGGGCGCCCGGTGAACGTGCGGAGCCGCGCGAGCAGGTCCGCGCTATCGTAAGAGGCCATCGTCACGCCTCAGCCATGCCAGCACCGCCTGTACACGGCGGCGCCGGTCGAACGCAGGCGAATACGCGGCGCCTGACAACGTGCCGTAATACCCGAACGTGGCGGCTGCCCGTTCGTTGGCCGTGTCGAGGTTGGACCCTGCGGGGATGAGGTCTGCGAACCCCTCACCCCCGAACGCCAGCGCACTGGCACGCTTGGCCGCCGAGTCAATCGCCATTAGGCGAACTTCCCGCGCGTATACGTGGTGCTATCGTCGCTCACCGTCGCGGTCCCAATCGACCCCGAGTCGCCGTCGTTGCGCAGCGTCTGCGTGGTCGCCGTCTGCGTCATCTTGTTGCGCCCCTTGGCAAACAGCCAATTGAGCTTCGTCCAGACCGGCGCATTGGCCGCCGGAACCGCCGATTCCTCAGCCAACGTCGAGGCAAATGCGGTCGCCAGGTTCGTGCGCGTGGTGGACGTCAGGTTGGCGCGGTTCTCCAGCGCAAACGAGCCGACGACGTAGCCGACGACGCTGGTGCCGCCGACCGTGCCCGTCGTGATGACGACTTGGAAGTTCGATCCGGCGCTATAGAACGTGCCGTCGCTCGACGTGTCGATGCGCACGTTATTGAGCCCGGTCACGCTGTCGAAATCGACGGTGAGCGTGACGCCCGACGTGCTCTGCGTCGTGCTGTTGTCCTTGTAGACGCTGATCGCGGGCGTACCGGCCAGCGTCGTCGGGGCGCCCGTCGTCGTGACCGTGGTGAACTTGTGGTCAATGGTGACCGCCGTGGCGAAGTTGCCGAGATAGGTCATGTGCCCTTACGCAATCAACGACGTCGGGCCGACAATGGCCCCACGATGTAACCCCCGCACGAGCGAGCCCTGACCGCTGCTGCTCACTTCCCGCAACCGCAGAAGGATGATCGGCCCAGCCGGATAGTTCGTCCCGTTGCCGCTGGCGGTGCCCGCGAACGTCGTATTCCCGGACGACGTGCCCGACGACACAGGGAACTCGCACAGCACCAACCGCATCGTATCGCCACCCGCGACCGTGCTGTCCAACTGCTCAACCATCGTCCCGTACGTGACGCCACTCGTCGTCAGCGTCTGCGCACTGTGCGTCGGCGTGGACGAGTTGCACCCGAAGATGCCAAGCACGAAATCATTGGCCGTTATTCCGGGGTCGCTGGAGGTCGTCGCGGTCCACGCATTGTTCCCGCCCGCACTGTCGGCCCCATTCGCCGCCGCAATCGACCACGAGCCTGTCGCGTTGCTGTAGGTGCCGATACGCGCATAGACGAGGTTCGTGGTCCCGCCGCTGAAATTGACCGTTACCGTCGTACCATCCTCGCTCCCATCGGCAACCTTGTAGAACACGGTCGCCTTGACGGTGCCGGAGCCCGGTCCATCCGCCCCAGCGCCGCCCGAGAACTCGGCGTTTGGATCAAGCGTCCACCCGCTCGGCGTACTGATCGTGAGGCCGCGCTTCGACAGCACGATCAACACCCCGAGGTGGCCCGCCGACACGGACGCGGGCCATGTCCCGTTGACGGAACTCCCGCTCGTGACGGTGCCTGCCGTGGCAAAGACCTGTGCGCGTGCAATCGCCATTACGGACTCTCCACGCCGCTCACGGCGGCAGCTACGGCCGTCACGTCGGCACCCGCATCAGAAGCCGGGGACGTAGACGTGTCCAAGTCGTTGTAGGCAGATCCGGCCGCTAACGCGAGGCTGCTGGCACTCGTCGCCGGATAGGCGGTAAAGCCAATGGAAGACTCGCTCGCCGGGTAGTAGTTACCCGTGGGCATCGCGTTGCGCTCGGCAGTCGTCCACGACCCGGCGTGCACATTGCGCACCCACTGATACACTGACGCCTTCGCATCCATCGCGGCCTTGGCAAACGAGCCAATGCCGGAGGACACGCCGTATGTCCCCTTGGGGATGATGTTATCCGTGTACGTGAGGTTATACGTCGTGCCACCAAGGAACGTCATGATGCCGTACGAAATAGTCCCCTGATTGCTGGCGAACGTGTTGTGCGTGATGTCGACGTTACTCGACCCGTTCCCCACTTCGGTCAGATAGCCCGGACCCGTATTGGGCGATGTGTTCAGCGTATAGAACACGTTGTCCGTGATGTGGTGCCGGTCGTTCGGGATCGTGATTCCGCCCTTGGGCGACGAGTTGCCCCCCACGCCCAACACACGCTGCATGTCATAACCCACACAGTGCAGCATCTGCACGTTGGACGTGGCCGACACCGTGGGAGTGCTCAGGTTGTTACCGTTGTTGTTGTCGGACTTGAAGACGATCTGAATGCCCGCCTGTCCAGAAATACCGCCACGGTTGAACACGCAGCCGTGGACCAGGATGCGGTGCCCGCGCTTGATCTCAAACAGGTTCTTGAACGAGCCGCCCAACCCGTCATACGTGGGGTGCCAGGAGAACCATTCCCACTTGCCGCGACAATGGTTGTTCTTGAAATACAAATCGCGCGGGTTCCAGCTGTCGGTTTCGTAGGGGATCTGCGCGCCCCCCATCATGAAGTTTTCGCCGCACCCTTCGAGGTAGTTGTTCGCGATGTAGAACGAACTCCCGCCGTACAGGATGTTGATGGCCTGACCCTCAAACCCGTTGACGCGGTAGTTGTCGAAATAGCAGTCGGTCACGGACAGCCGGTTCACTGCCGCGACGTACATCCCCTTGCGCGCCCCCGTGACGCCCTTGAACCGACATTGCGAGAAATACAGGTCGCTCGGGTTGTTCGACTGGTCGCTCGTGAACACGTTCACGTAGTCGCCGGGGGGCGACTGGAACGTCATGGGGATCAGGACGACGTGCCCGTAGTTCGAGACCGTCGTCGTGGACGTGGCTGAGCCGGTGAACGTGATGCCGTGCCAGAAGTAGCGGTTGGCGCTCGGCAGCGTGCGCACGACCGGCGACGCGTTCGTCGTCGAGAGCGTTGCGGTGTACGCGTCATCGCGCGACGGGAGATAGCGCGTCCCGGCGCTCGGGAGTGAGCCATACCCGCTCGTGCGGATGACGCAGTACCCGGTTCCCGTGCGCGGCGGCATCGTGAGGTTCGTACCGGTCAACGTCGTCCCGGCCGGAATCTCAATCACCGGGTTGTTGACGCTGGCCGCCGTGTTGATGAAACTTTGCAGCTGTGCGAAGCCCGTGGCCCCGGAGGCCGTCACGGTGTACGTCGCCGCGCCGTTCCATTGCGAGGGGCGCGAGGTCGTGATCCCGGACGGCACGCCCGAAATGGCGCCCGTGGTCGGGTCCTGCGACATGCCAATGGGCAACGTGTACTTGAGCAGGCGCACCGCAGGCGCGGCGCCCACCACGACCTGAATCGGCACCGTCTTCGGGGAGTTGGTCGCACCGCTCGCGGCCACCTGCAGCGTTGCGTTATACGTCCCCGCCGACAGCGCCGACGTATTGAACGTCAGCGTCACGGTGCCCGTTGATGTGCCTGGCGTGTACGACGCCGACACCCACGTGACCGCCGTCGTAATCGACTCCACCACGGTGCCGAGGCCGGAGAACCCGCCCGTGCCCGCATTCGAGACGGTGATCGTCTGCGTCGTCGCGTTGCTGCCCGTGGTGACCGGGATCGACAGCGACGTGGCCGACAGCGACAGAATGTTGGTCGTGGCCGCCGCGTTGACCTTCAGGTAGGTCTCGTGCGTGATCGTGTTGCTCGCGGCGGCATCCTGAATGACCGTCGTGAGCAACGACATGCCATCGCTCGCGGCCTTCGACCCACTCACGTCATAGGTGACGGTGAGTTGCGAGCCCGCAATCGCCGCCGTCGCCCATCCCGTGTTGACGCCCGAAAAGGTTTGTGACACGATGGAGGGACCCGCGAGCGGCACCCCATTCGACGAAAAGAGCGTCAGCACCTCGGTGCTCGGCGTCGCCCCACCCGTCGTGAACGCGGCATCCGACAACGGACGCGGCGAAATCGCCAGCAGCGCCTGTTGCACGCTGGTGCTTGGTGTCACGGTCAGCGCGACCAGCAGATTGACCGTCGTGGCGCCCGACAGCTGCACCGGCACACTCGCGGTATAGCTCCCGGGCGTCCCGCCCGTCGCGTTCGGCGTCACCGTGAACGTCCACGGGCCCGAGCCCGACACGGCCGACGCCGTGAGGTACGCGGCGCCCGATCCCGTGATGGTGCCAATGGTGGGCGTGCTGGCCGTCGTGCCGCCCGTGTTGGTGATCGTGACCGTCTGCGCAGAGCCGGTCGCCTCGTCCTGCACGACCTCAATCAGCGAGTCAGGCGACAGGGAAATGATCGGCGCCTGATTCGCCAGCGTGAGCGACACGCTGACCGTTTGCGGCGAGTTGGACGCGAGGCTATCAGTGACGGTGATGGTCGCGGTCTTGGTGCCCGCCGTGTTCGCGCCCGGTGTAATCGTGGGCGTGACGATCACGGAGCCATCGTCGCCGCGCGAGGTGTCCAGCGTCAGCCACGACGAGCCCGACCCGTAGGAGACGGAGACCGATGGCACGCCCCACACGCCAGCGCTCGACTTGCTGATCGTGAACGGCTGCAACTGCGTGGCCGCGTCGCCCACCGTCGCGTTGGCGAGAATGGACGAATCCGACAGGATCAGCGTCGCCGCGACCGAGCCCGTCGATCCGGACGTCCCCCCACGGCGGCCCAAACGACCGCGTGAGGCGGTCACCCGACGACCGGCTTAAACGTGACGGTCAGGCTGTGCGTGCTGGACGTGTAGTCCACCAGCAGGTCGCAGCCGTCGACGATCACCTCGTAGATGTCATCGGTGCCGGAAATGGCCGTCCCGCCCGCGATCGCGGTCGAGGACCCGTCGCGGTAGTAGATCGGCTGGGCGCAGTCGGCGCCCGTGTACGTGGTGCCCGTGGGCCGCGTCTTGAGGACCAACGAGCCCGGCGACGCGCCGCCCTTCTTGCTCTTGATACGGAACTTGCCCACCACTTCGGTGTGGGCGTTTCCGATCACGTAGTCGGAGACGGTGGTGTCGAAAACAACGGTTAACGGCGTGCGGCTCGTGACGGCATTGCCAGCCATGTCTCAGTCGTAGGTCTAACGCGGCTTACGCCCGCGCTTCCGTGACGGCGCCGTCTCGACGCCGAAGTCTGCTGCTTCCTCATCGCTCACAGCGGGCGCGGTGAACGCGTCATCCGCCAAGAACTCGTCTTCGTCGCCCGCCAGCTGATCGGCCAGCGTGCGGTGCGCGTTGCGGTAGCGGTCGAGGCCCGCAATGTCGGCGTCCGAGAATATCCGCTCGCCGCGCCCGTTGATGAGCGTGGCGGGATCGGCCTCGACTTCTCCCGTCGCCCACTTGTGCCCAACCTTGAGCGCGCGAATGAAGCGATCCGACAGCGGCTCCGGCCCCAGCGCCTCCAGCACCATCGGGAAGTCCTCCGGCTTGGCCAGCACCTGCGCCACGTTGTTCGGCGCCATCTGCCGCGCGAGGACCTGGAGTTGCTGGTTGCGCTCGTCCCGCGCGTTGCGCGCTTCCTGAATCCACGCGTCAAAGTCGATGAAGAACCGGCCCAGCTGCTCATCGCGGACCTTCAGGTGCTGATACGGCACATAGAACGGCGCCTTGAATCGCGCCGTCGGCAGCCCCACGGGCGCCATGCTGCGGCGGTCGATCTCGACCGAGTAGGGGCGGCCGAAGTCGTCGTAGTACGTCGTGCCCTGTCGATCCTTGGGCTGTCCCTTGAGTTCGATGCCGCCGTCTGCGATTGCCATGCACTCCTTCCGGATTCAGGGTTCCGCGTTCCGTATACCGAAATCTACACGCCCAAGGGGCGATAGTCGCCCTCTTTCAGCAATTGCGCCCGCGTCGCGTCCGCGTCGAACGCGGCAGGCTTCTCCCACGGCTTGACCTCGGCCATGCCCGCCCGCTTGAGCGCCTTCTGAAAGCGCGGCGCGGCGTCGTGGAGCCGGTCTTCGAGCCATTCGAGCTTGTCGGCCTGGAACTGCTCGTCTTTGTCCCGCATCGCGCGCTTGTCGTGGTCGGCCGTGCGCGACTGAAAGTCGGTCATTTCGTTGTGCGCGCGGAGCAGGTTGAGCCCCGCGATTCGGCCCCACGTCCGCAAGTCGGGCTCCGCGTAGGGCAGGGCACCGATACGCGGCGCGTCCGGGCTCTCCCCCTTCATCTTGCGATACTTCTGCTCAAAGGCGTCATAGCGGTACGGGTGCCCGCCGTCCGGGCCTTGCACGACCCACCAGCGTTTATGAAAGCGCCCCGTCTGCTGGAACAGTTGCCATTGCCATACGTCGATGCCGAACGAGCTTTTTGGACCGTCCACCCACGCATTCGCCTTGATCGCACACGTACAGTAGCCCGCGACGCACGCGTGGCCCGTGGCGCGCGGGGACGGCCCATAAAGCGCGTCCTCCGGCACGTACCACGGAATCACCGGGCGGCCTTTCCGATCCACCGGATACACCTGCCAGATGACCCACCGCTCACGCGGCGCCCAATGGTCGCCCGGCTCCCACAAGATCTTGAGCCCCGACAACGTATCGGCGGGCGGGGCGATGCGGTCCAACTCGTGCTGCCAGTGCGGGTCCGGGGTCTTGGAGAACTCCCGTCCCACGCGCGTGGCAGCCCGCGCTTCCGTCTTCGCCTGCGCCCGTCGATCCGTGTAGGTCGCCACGTTTACTCGGTGAAAGCGGTTCCCGCCGCGTTGCCGATCTGCTCGAACGAGCGGTATTCGATCTGAATGCCAAAAATGCCAGCATTCGCGGTCGCGCCCTGCGTCACCGCCAGCGTCACCACGTCATCGGCGGCAATGTCCTGATTCGCCGCCGTCAGCGTGAGCGATGACGTGGTGTTCGCGCTGTTGGTGCTGGTGCGCGAGAGCGTCCCGATGGCGTTCGACTGCGTGGCGTTGGCGAGGTCGATGACCAGAGTATTGCTGCCGTCCACGCCCACCGTCGCCGCCGCCCAAATCACCTTCACCGCCGTGATGTAGCACGCCACCGAGGGGGACCAGATCGCGCGGGCCGTGAAGTCCGCACCCGCCGACAGATCCTCGACCCAGTACGTCACGGTCTGGCGCAGTCCATTCAGCTGGACAATCGCCTCTCGCTCCGCACTCCCCGGATACGCGGTAATCCGGCGCTTCTGCACCGTTCCCGTTCCTGCCATGTGAGTACTCCTAGAGTCAGGGGGCAGGCATTGCACCTGCCCCCGTCGTGTCCGTGGTTACTGCGTGGTGAGGCCCGTCTGCACCGCGTGCGCCTTGCGGCACTTCACGACCGTGCCGAGCACGACGTCGAGGTCGAAGCGGAGCGAGCTACGCTCCTCCAGCTTCTCGGCATCGCCCGCGCCCGGCTGGCCCGGCATCGGGGTGAGCATGATCTTGCCAACCGACTTCTTCGCGAAGATCGCGGCGTAGCCCGGAGGCACGCGGCGGCTGTCGAAGATGGTCGTGCCCTTCGCGCGGATGCTGCCGTCGATCTCCATGTCCATCGAATCGGCGAAGCGGAGCGCGGTGCGCTCATACGCGATGGCGTCACGCTCGACGCCCTGGTCGATCATGAGCACATCGGGCTTGTACATCGACGGCGCATAGTTGCGGATTGCGTCGCGCATGGTGCGGAGCTTGACGCCGTTGAAACGCCCGCCCGAGGACGAGGACGAGGCCACCGACCAGTTGGCGTAGGTGCCGCTCGACAGCGCGTGAACGGTCGTGGAGAACCACGCGTCCTGGAACCCGACGATGCCGCGATTGTAGTCGCTGCCCGCCGCAAGGGTCGTGGCGTCCTTCGAGTTTGCCTTGATGACCTTGAGGTCGTTGTTGCTGACCGTGACCGACCCGTCGAACGTGACGGTAATCGAAGGCGTGGCCGGGGTAATCGCGGTGATCGTGCCGAACGAGTTGGCAACGAGCGAGGACCCATCGACCAGCACGATACGGTCCCCGACGCGGAACAGGTTCGTGATAAACGTCCCGTCCGTGATGCCGGTGTTGCCGTAGCCCGCCTTGAGCGTGAGCGTGGCCGACGTGGCCGACGAGACGTCGGTGTCGGTGAGCGCGAGCGTACCAACCGAGGTGCCGTGGATGTAGTCGGCCAGATGGCGCTTGAGCACGTTGAGCTTCTGCGCGCCCTGCAGGGCCAGCTGCGGCTTGACCTGATTGGAGAGGCCCGCGTTGGCCCACTGCGCGAGTTCCGACTGCGTGAAGGCCGCGTTGTAGTGCTGGACGTCGATCTCGGCGCGGAGGACGGACTGGCTCGACGCGATAGTCTTGTAGCCACCTTCCGCGACCGCACCGGCCCCGTAGCCCTCGTAGATATCAACGGGCATGATGGTCTTGTAGGTGGACCAATCGACGTTGACGTCTCCGATGGTGTCGAGGAGTTCGAGTTCCTCGCAATCGAAGTTCAGCGCCGCCTGCAGCGGCATGTAGACTTCCTTCCACGCGTTGACCAGATCGGTGCGCGCGGTCGTGGTGGTGGTGCTCTGGAACGTCATGAGACTTCCCTAGTAACGGACAGCGTTAGCGTCCGTGGGCCGTTTTTTCGAGCCACGCGGCGAACTCCTCCGGCGTCTTGGGGACCGCTGGTGTTGATTTCGGCGCGGCGGTGCCGCTGGACCCGCCCACTGTGGGGGGCGCGGCGATTGACTCTTTAGTGCGCTGCTTCTGCGCGGCGGCTTGGGCGGCTGCGGCTTCTCGCGCTTTGGTGGCTTCCGCCAACCCTCGGCGATACGTGCTCGCGCGCTCCAGTTCCCGCTGCATCAGCGTCATGGCCGCGTCGGTATCAAGCACCCATTCCCCGCGCTGGATGCCAGCCTCGGGAATGTCGCGCGGTGCCGGCACGACGAGCCGGTCGAACATCTTGCCGATGAGCTCTGCGACCGCCTTGTGGTCATCGGGCGTGACGCCCTGCGCCCACGGCTGCTGCAGTGCTTCGGCGAACATCCCGTCCAGCGACCGCCACGCATCGGTTTTCGCTTCCGCGTAGACCTGATCCGGGGAGGGGCGGAGTGCCTCCTCACGCTGGGTCAAACGGCGTTCGAGCACCTGTGCTTTCGCTTCCGCACGGAGCACCGGCAACTCGCTCGCAAACTCCACCAACAGGGAATACGCCTCATCATGGCGCCCCTGTCGGACCATTTCAGCTAGTGATTCCCACTGCTTGGCCGCCGTCGCGTTGAACTCCGCGAGGTGGGCCGCTTCTTCGCGCGCCTGCGTCAGCATCTGCTCGCGCTGGGCGAGCACGCTGTCACTCTTGATGACGCGGCCCAGCATCTTGTGGAGCACGTCGATTTGCGGCTCCGGCACGACGAGGCCAACGCCAGGCACCACGACGGAATCGCCCAGCGTGTACGTCGTCCCGCCCGCATCGAACGACCACGGGCGCGCGTCAATCGGAGGCTGCTCCGTGGTGGGCTGCGGCGTCTCGGCAACGGGTGCGGCTGGCGGCTGCTCGGCGGCGGGCTCGCCCTCGGCTTGCGCCGCGTCCTGCTGCGCCTTGGCGAAGCGTCCGCGCTCATCCCGCTGGCGCCCTTCGCTGACTTGCTCCGGCGTCTCGGAAACGGGCGCCGACGCTTCGGGCTGCCCGTCAGGGGCCGAAACGTCAAGCGCCGCAGTCTCAGAGGCCGGAGCGTCTGAGAGGAGTTCTTCTGGCTGCTGTTCCGTGACGGGTTCCGTCATTGCATCATGGGCTGAGGATTGCGCATGGCCGCCGCTGCCTGCTGCGCTTCCGCGCGCTGTTGTTCGGTCGCGGCCTTCGCGTCGTTCTGCTGCGCGTCGCGCTCCATCTGCTGGGCGTGCGACTTGTCAGACTTCTCGGCTTCTGCCTGCTGCTGCGCCTGCTGTTGCTGCATCTGCGCTTGCTGCTGCGCGGCTTGCATCTGCTGCTGTTCGGCCACCGTCATGATGCCCGCCGCATGACGCGCGGCCATCAACGCTTGATCGACGCCGACGCGCCATTCGGGTGGCTGCTTCGTGTAGGCGGTGGACGCCTGCAGCTTCACCAACTCCATGTAGCGAATCCCCGCGCCCTGCTGGTCCTCGTCGGCCATGATCGGAGCAAAGAGGGCCATTGATTCCTGCTGCATTCGCATCGGGTCGGCCTTCGCTTCCTCTGACGGCCCTTCCTTCCACGCCACGATTTGGCGCATGATCCGCTGCTTGTGCGGGTTGTCGATGCGGCCGAAGATCGTACTAACCCCCGAGTTCATCACCTGCTGATACTCGGGCAAGCTGATCGCCCCGATCTGCAGTTCTTGGAGCGCGATGCCAGCCTTGGCGCTGCGGGTCATCATGGTGCTAGTCCCGCGTGCGATCTGCACATGCTTCGCGGTGCGAATGTCCAGCGAAGACCACTCCTCCTCACGCCACGAGCCGTCCTCGCTCTCGTAGGCGAGCTTCTGTGGCGTCGTCCAAAACGCGCGCTTGAGCTGCAGATCCACGCGCCACATACGCACGGCGCAGTCGTCGAGGTTGCGCTTCATCTGCCCAAGGGCGACGAGCGCCTGTTCGATGATCTGCTCGGCGTGTACACCCGAGTTGACGCCCGGCGACGCCACGCCTTGCGCGGCCTGCTCTAGTCCGCTCTCGCTGTTGAGTTCCGCCGCGATACGCCCCGTCATGTCCGCAATCGCTGGCGGCAGTGCCGGGATCGTTTCGTAGACCGGCATGTCGTCCTTCGATGTGACGGCAATGACGCTCCCGTCACGACGGCGGATCTGCTCTGGCTGCACGGGCGACGTCACCGGGATAAACACATTCGGTGACCCGTGCTTGAGCATGTATTCGAGGAGGAAGTTCCACGACTGCGCGTGGATCTCGTCCAGCGGGCCTAAGTACTCACCGAGCGCGGTGCCATATGGGTCGCCCTCGGCCGTCGCATCGAAGTCCCGGCATTGCGCCAACGGAATGTCGAGCAGTTCCAGCCCGTCGTCCGTGTCCACCGCCCATTCCTGGCGGTGCAGGATCTTCTTGCCGACGCCGACGATGTACGCGCCCTTGGGGTACGCCGCCGACGACTTGTGGTAGAACGTCAGCGGGTAGCACACCGCGTCGTCTTCGGGCGCGCCGTTCTCGTTCTGCGACCGCTGAATCTTGGGCTCGGGCTGGTCCTGCAGCTTCTTGAGGTCCGAGAACTTGGGCGGGCGATACGCGACAATCGCGCGCAACTCCTCCGGCTCCAGCTTCGCCAGTTCGGGGAACTTCGCCTTGAGTTCGCCCAGCGTCGCGGGCACGCACAGCACCACGCCGTCGCACTCGTTGAGGCCACCGACCGTGGTATGCGGCACAAAGCGCACATTCGCGGACGGCAAGAGCGACCATCGGTTCTTGGGCAGCCAGCGGCGCTTACACTCGACGCCGTCTTCCTTAGGCTCGTCCGCGAGTCGCCCATCCGGCATGACGTAGCGGCGCACCGGTGGCGCGTTGGGGCCGAGGAAGCGCGGGTTGGGCGCGTCCTGCATCGCGGGCTGGCCATCGGGGCCCAGCATCGGCTGACCCGTCATCGGGTCCACCATCGGCTGCGGCACGGTCGGCGGCTGCGGATCGCCCCCCGCCTCGACCTCAGCCAGCGTCGTCGCGTTCGGGTGCGCCCACACATCCATCGGCTCCCAGCCACCGCCTGTGGGATCTACCGTGGCGTAGGCGAAGGCTGACGCAAACGTGTGCGCCATGTCGCTCAGCGCTTCGAGCTTCGACCGGAAGTTGGTGCCCGACTCGCTGTGCTCGACGCGCAGGAGCTTGGTCGCAAACTCCGCGTGCGCCTCGTGCTCCTCGTCCCCGTTCGTTGGCACCACGTCGGGCTGCATCGGATCGGCCAGCAGCTGCGCGGTGACGCGGCGGCACAGCCGATCCACGAGGTTCGGCACCGGCGGCAGAATTGCCTGCGACGGCGGCGCGTACACTTCGACCTCACCCGCTTCCGACGTGGTGAGGTAGACGTTGCGGATGCCCGCGCGCCAGTACTTCACGCGGCGATAGCGCGCCTTGCGCCGGTCCATGCGCGTGTCATCGACGGACCAGAAGTACTCCAGTCGGCGCATGACCTTCAACTCGTCCTTCTCGACGAGTAAGGCGCCCTCCATCGCGGGAGCGGCGAGCGCGGTGCCTTGGCCCTGCTCGGCCCCTTCCGGCGCGACCGGGGCCGCGTCCATCGCGCCCGTCTCAGGACTGCCAAACGCACGCGGGGCCGTCATGAGACGACCCCCGCTAACTCCTCATCCACGCTGACCGGGGGGAGCGCGCCCCGCTGAATCGCCTGCACGATGGCCTTGGCGTCCATCCCCTTGGCCGCCATCTGCAGCGCGTACTGACGCGACAGGCGCTCGGCGGTCGGGTCATAGGAGCGCGCGGCAATCGCGTCCTCAACGGCGGGGGCGAGCAGGGGCTTCGGCGCCTCCGCAGGGGCCAGGACCGTCGGCGCGAGGGCAGGGGCGGGCGCAGCGGTGCGCGCCTCCAGCATGGCCGTGAGGCGCGCTACCTGATCGCGGAGAAAGGCAATCTCGTCGCGCTGGGCGAGGACGACGCTCTTAGTGCTCAGGCTCCACCGATGGGGCCGCCACGGGAACGCTTGCCGTTTCCGGGTCCTGCGTTGCGGGTTCCGGATTGCGGAACTTCGCCTCTAGCCGTGCTACGCGCGTTTCTAGGTCGAGGATGCTTTGAGCGATCACCCCGTCTCGACGCTCCAAAATAACACCAATGGCGCGCCGGACCAACTGCTCGGCTTTCGCGAGCGGGAGTTTAGCCATTTTCGATAATCTCGCAAATCTTGGTAAGCTCGTCATCAGTGCGAAACCGAGCGGCGCCGTCTGTCGCGGCAAAGTTTGCAACGCGACGCAAGAACTCGTCGGTCCGGTCGTGCTTGAAGATCCGCTCCCAATTCTCGTCCCACTTCTTGGGATCGACGGGGCGGGGCTTGTCGCCTTTGCCGCTCATGGCATTGTCCCTAGCAGGTAGTAGGACATAACGCGCCTCATGCGAGCCTCCCCAAGCTTGCGCAATTGGAAATTGATCTGCGCCCTGATTGCTTCCCGCCACTTTCTGCGTTCGCGCATGTGGTGCTTGCGACGCTTGGGACGCTTCCCCGTGTGCCAATACGCGCGCTCGACAACCTCGATCCACTTCTCTCCGCTCATCATGACGCGGCCGTCAATCAGGTCGGCAATGCTCACGTTAGCAGCCCTTCTTGCCGCCCTTGCCACCGCCTTTGCGCTTGCTCATCGCTTGGTCACTCCCGGTCGGAACGTTGGAGCCACGACACGCCCTTGTGGCGTCGTGGGCTGCACGGGGCGCCAGCCCGGCTGCTTCACCGGATCGGCGTGGCCCCCTGACTTTTCAACGTTTCCCTTGTGGACCTTCGGCTCTGGCGGCTTGATCGCCAACGGCGCCAACTGCGCCAACGCCTGACTCAGCGCGTCGACCTGGTCATCGTGCTCGCCCAACGGGAACGATGCACATTCGTCCACCAACTCGCGCACCCACGGCGCCAAATGCGGGGCCGGGAGCCACACGTTGCCCGCCTCGACTAACGGGGCAATCGCGGCGGCGCGGGCCTGCTTGCTACTGCGTGGGTTCACGGGCACCACGCCTCCTATCGTGCGGTTACGCCGTAGCGACGCGATAATCGCGGGACCGTTTGCCTTGTCCTCGATGTACGTCGCCAGCGCGCTTGGGTGCTTACGGCGCAACGCCTCGACTGCCTTCTCGGTCGTGGGGAAGTCCATTCGGTCGCGCACTTGATCCAAGAGATACAGGTCAGGCCCCTTCACGCCCCACACCTGCCCGACCACGTAGTCGCTGCCGTCCGTGTCCTTGAACGCCATGTCCCACGAAATGACCATGCGGTCGACGACCTTGGGCGCCTCGTCGTAGTACTTCCACCAGCCGCGCTTGAACATGCCGCCCTCGTCGGGCGTGGGGCGCTGCTGAAACAGCGCGCCCCAGAAGTACGTCCCGACGCGCCGCTTGATCTTGCCCAGCGTCTCGGCGTCGTACCGCTCTGGGCATAGCGCCTCGCCCTCCTTCCGCCAGTCGGGCACCACGGCGCACGACACCGGAAAGACCCGCTGCGCCCCTTCGGCCAGCGCCGGCAGGTTCACGATGGTCCACCCTTCGGGGTCGTCCTTCTCGCGGCTCAGGATGTGGCCTGCCAAGTCGGCTTCGTGCCAGCGGGTGAGCGTCACCAGGAGCCGCGCGTTGGGCTCTAGTCGCGTGTAGAACGTCGAGTCGTACCAATCCCGATGCTTGGCACGGATCGTCTCCGACGCGGCTTCCTCGGCGTTCTTGATCGGGTCGTCAATGCCCGCGATGTGTGCGCCACGGCCCGTGATCGGGCCACCCATGCCCGCCGCCCACATGCCGCCGCCGTAGGGCGTCTGCCAGAGGTTCACCGCTGATGAGTCGTCGCGCATCTCGCCCCCTATGCGCGTGTAGTGGTCACGTGCGGCGCGGCTAAACCCTTCGGCCATCGTGGCCTCGTAGCTCACGAGCCCGAACCACTCGTCGGGGCGCTTCGCCAGTGCATACGCGGGCAGTTTGCGGGACACGAGTTCCGACTTGCCATGCCGTGGGGGCTCAAACACCATGAGGCGCTTCAAGTCGCCAGCGACCAGCGCCTCTAGGTGCTCTATCAGCACCTCCACATGCCGGTAGAACTGGAACCGATGGTCCGTCTCTCGGATCATCTGCTTGAGCGTCCCGTTGTAGCGTGGGATGGGCACCACGCCATAGGACGCCAAGAGTTCGTCGAGTTCTTCCCGTTCCTCGTCGGTCAGGCTCACGACTGTTCGATGCGCTCCAGTAGCTCGCGCAAGCGCGCCTTGCGCTCGTCGTCGTTGGTGAAGCGCGTCTTTTTCGTCACCGAGTCGTTGTGGCCCAGGCCGTAGCGGGCCAGCAGCTCCAGCGCCTTGAGGCGTTCGGACGGGTTCGCGTCCTCGTCCTCGGCAATCTTCTCCGCGATATGGAGCCGCTTGTCCAAGCTCTCGCGCATCGACGCGCGGATGGCGGACGGGGGGCGACCACCAGCGGGGCGCGAAGGCCCACCGACGCGCAGCAACCCGCCTCCATGCGCCGGAATACGCATCGGGGGTTTTGCCGGGGGTTTCTTAGCCACTGTTTGTCTCCACATCCCACCCGGCCCCGTCCATCGGGTTGCCGTAGATCCGAATGTCGTCACTCCACACATGCTTGACGATACCACCCTTGAGGCGCACCGCATAGCAGGTGTTGACGTTGGGGCCGTAGTCGATGACGAGAAAGGCTTCGCCGTCCCCTAAAGGCGTCGCGACCGGCAGCGTCGGGTTGAGTTGCAGGAGGCCGGTCATCCTTCTCCCCTCGCCTGGTCGATGGCGGCGCGGAACGCACGGCAGTATGCGTCGCGCTCGTTGACTTCTACGCCCGGATCTGCGGACGCTATTTCGTGAATGTCGTGCGCCCCGATTTGGTCGAAAACTGGGCTTCCCTCCATGTCGTACGCGAGGCCATCCAGCCGTGCCCTGTCCTTCCGCGCCTCGTCGAGCAGGGCGAGGGCGGCGCGGTAGATCGCGGCCAGTCGCATGTGCGTCGAATCATCAAAGCGCACCATACGCGCCGTCTCCGCGCTGCGTTCCATCGTCGCTGCCTCACGTTCAAGGTGCGCCCTCACCTCGTCCTCGGTCGGTGGGGTCACTTGAACAGCAGCGCCCGCACGGCGGCGTCCTTTCCTTCGAGGAGCTTCCGAAGTGCGACCGTGCGCTCGGGATTGCGCGGCAGCGTCGTGACGATGTGCTGCGCCAGTTCGCCAAACGGCTTCGACACCGCCTGTAAATGCTCCGGCAGGTGCGCGTATGCGAAGTACTGCATGATCGGATCGGTCGTTGGTTCCATGTTATCTCTCCGGTTCAATGGTGACGCGCTTTGCTCTGGCGGTAAAGCGATTTCTGTTGATGCTGGCTAAGTAAAGCGAAATCGCTTGAGGTGTCATGCGAGCCACCGCACATGCAGGTCGATGTGATGCCACAGCCACGGTATCACACGCCACACGATGCCGCCCAGAACCACGCCGAGCAGGAGCGCGATCCAGAACACGCCCACGACGGCGTCGCTCATCATTCTTCCGTACATCCTTCCTCCTCCTTGACGGTGACGCGCCCGGCGCGGATGGCGCGGGCGTGGGCGCTAAGTGTCTTTGCGGTAAAGTGCATCGCGGCGGCGTGAGATTCGTCATCGGCACTCGGCATCCCATCGACTAGAGCGGTTGCGCACTCCTCGCACGCCTCCGCCACGCGCAGGAGCGCGGCGCTGGGCTCATTCGCCAGAGCCTCTAACGCATCGGCTGCGGCTGCAATCTGCTTGCTGTAGCCAATGTGCAACGTGATCGGGCGCGAGTTCTCGTCCGTCAGATTGCGCAGAATGCGGATCGCATCTGCGTGCTTGCTAGTCGATGGTGACATGGTTCCCGTCCAGTAGGAGTTGCCCGAGCGCGGGGATGGAGTCGGCGGATTCCACAACGACCCACTCGCCGTCGGGCGATTGCATGGCAGCATCCCAGCAACTGCTCGCATAGTTGTACGCGACGCGTCGCTCTAGTGGCTCTCCAAGTTGAAACGAGGCCACCGCCTTGACCTGCCGCGCCAGCGCGTCGCGTTCTAGTTCCGCCATAATCGCGCGACCTTCCATCGCGTTACGCTCTGACTGCCGTGCTGTGGCAATTGACTGCCACTCTTTCAGCGCGTCCCGCTCGGCCACGACGGCGGCGTAGGCGTTGCATAGCGCATCAACCGCAATTTGCGCTTGGATACGTTCGTGATTCGTCATTGGGTAGTCAGCGCCATGCTCAGGGAACCAGCGACGCACGTTCTCTACAACCTCGCTCATGCCCCCTCCTGCGCGGCGAGCGCGCGGCCTAACGCTGAAAACGTCGCGCCGCTGGCTCTGACAATGCCGCTGCTCTGCGCCAACAAGCGACCGTCGTGCGCCGTGATCGCGGAATCCAGCGTGTCGTCTAATGTGATCCACTCCTCCACCTTCCGCACGGCGGCGAGTTCGGCGGCAACCTTCTCGTACCGTTCAGACATCTTGCGCCAGCATTCGTCCATCTGCCGCACCACATCAGCCGGCGTGTCCGCTTCGATGATCGGATCACCGTCTTCGTTCATGCAGACGAAACGCGCCATGTCAGGATCAGGCTCGCCTAACGCCTTCGCGGTGTTGTCTCGACAGACCGCGAAGCACGCCGCTTCCACCTCCGCGACCTGCGCGCGGGCGGCGGCGAGTTGCTGCGTCAGCTCTTCGCACTCCTCAGCAAGCGTGATGCCTGTGTTTGGCCGTACCTGAGTTGCGCGATCGTCGAACAGCGCGACCATCGCGTAGTCCTTCGCGCACACGACCTCAAGCCGCTGCCCGATGTGTTCCTCGCACCATGCATGAATGGCCTTCTCGACGGCGGCGCGCTCCTGATCGTCTCGCGATGACACGCGCGCCGTGAACACCTTCACGTCGTAGTTTCCATGTTTCAGCCACGTCTTGACATGGCCAACCATCTTCTCGATCGGGGCTCCGATGTGCGTTTCGCCGCGCCAGCGGTCGTAGTGAGCCAGCGTTCCGTCGAGATCGACACCGATCCATCCCTTCGTCTCGCTCATGCCTCGCCCTCCTGGATGGTGTAGCCGAGCGCGCGGAGCGCGGCGCGGGCGTCGTTGCGGCACTCCTCGTGCAACTCGTCGGACGTGTATTCCCACGGACTGCTGATGTTCTCGGCGTAGATCGCCTTCGCCACCCGCTCGACCGTGGCGGCGTCGGCCACGGGGTGGAGGGCGCGGTA
>ERZ724505.388-NODE-388-length-28693-cov-9.318493_pt1 | contig 28693 bp, 42 predicted proteins | sample MGYA00376038_ERZ724505 | MGnify/ENA primary metagenome ERZ724505 (study PRJEB28724, sample SAMN07190884) | wastewater metagenome | isolation source: effluent of sewage treatment plant in Hong Hong | place: Hong Kong | collected 2016-03-17 ...
CGCTTCCTGATGGGTAACTCATCAGCTTCACCCACGCGCTCACCACAAAGTCATTGGGTTTACGAATCCTGTTTTAGTAGATTCTAAAAAAGGTGTGATAGCGGGCCACGGACGTTTAATGGCTGCGAAGAAACTAGGGCTTAAAGAGGTGCCGGTTATTATTCTTGATCACTTAAGTGAAAAGCAAAAGCGAGCGTACATCTTAGCGGATAATAAGTTAGCTCTAAACGCCGGATGGGATGAAAAGATTTTAGCCGAAGAATTAGCGTCTCTTATGGATAGCGGGTACGAGACGGACGTGATTGGTTTTTCTAAGGAAGAGTTAGATGACCTTTTGCCTAGTGAGTCTTCAAAAGTGGGCGCACAAGAAAAAAACAACAGCGACTATTCTAATTTCGACCATACATGCCCAAGATGTAAATTTGAGTTTAATGACGATGAGTAATCTGACGGGTAAGTGGCTATTAAAAGATTTGGTATCAAATAAGATAGGCGCACCTAAAAATGGGTTAAATGTTTTTAGCTGTTTTTGCGCAGGGGGCGGCTCTACTATGGGCTATAAGTTAGCGGGTTTTAGTGTGCTTGGCGGTGTCGAGATAGACAAAAAAATGGCTGATGTTTATTCTAAAAATCACTCCCCGAAATATCTTTATAACTTAGGGATTTCAGATTTTAATAAATTAAAACAAAAAGAAATCCCTAAAGAACTTTATTCTTTAGACGTTCTAGATGGCTCCCCGCCCTGTTCTAGTTTTTCAGTTTCTGGGTCTAGAGAAAAAAAGTGGGGTGAAGATACCTATTTTAGAGAGGGCCAAGAAAAACAAATTTTAGATAATCTTTTTTTTGATTTTTTAGAAACGACTAAAAAATTAAAACCTAAAGTTGTAATAGCTGAAAATGTTAAAGGCATCTTAATGGGTAAAGCTAAAGGTTATGTTAAAGAAATCCTCAGAAGCTTCGAGCAACTGGGTTACGGGGTTCAGATATTTGTCTTGAACGCGTCTAGAATGGGCGTGCCCCAGACTCGGGAAAGAGTTTTTTTTATAGCTAATAATATAGATAAGAAAATAGAATTAAATTTTAATGAGAAAGTAATCCCACTAAGTGAAGCTTTTAAAGGTTGTGAATCAAACGGGAAAGCGCTTTATAAAAGTTTAGCGGTAGACTACGAGCGAATACGAGCAGGCAAGGCGCAGAAGTATTTCAACACCATAATTTCTTCACCGAATCATCCGGCAAGCACGTTAACTGCAAAAAATCGTAAAGGCGCTTGCGAGGTCCATTGGGAAAAAAGATTTTTTTCAGATAGCGAGATTATTAGGATACAAACTTTTCCAGACGACTATAATTTTTTAGGGCAAGATGCTGCATATATCTGTGGGATGTCAGTGCCACCGTTTATGATGCAGCGGCTAGCTTTAGAAATATCTAGACAGTTTTTTAATAAGCGGGAATAAAAAACGTATGGCTGAGTTTATTTCCGTCAATGAGTTCGCAAAACGAAAAGGTGTGCGAGTCAAAGCTGTACAGGATGGGATTAAAAACGGGCGCATACAAATAACTAAACAGAAAAAAGGTTTTCCTAAAATAGATTGGGAGACAGAAAACCAAGCATGGGAAGATAACAGAGACGAGACGCAGGCTTTTCGTTCAGGCAATAGTCCTGGGCTTAAAAGCAACGCCCCCGCACCCAGCGAAAACTCTTTTGCAAAAGCAAAAGCTGTACGCGAAACGCTCACCGCAAAAATTCTGCAATTAGACTACGAAGAAAAAACAGGAAAGCTTGTCAACGCCGACGAGGTTAAAGTCACTTGGTTTAATTTAGCCCGCACAATTCGCGATACTCTTTTGAATATCCCTGAAAGAATTTCTGCGGAATTAGCCGCCGAGAGCGATGAATTTAAAGTGCATAAGTCTTTGCAAAATGAAATCTATAAAGTTTTAGAGGTTTTATCTCATGGTCAAAAAGAATAATTACCTCGAAGCTTTCCTTACTGGATTAGCACCCGACCCGCTTATCGATATTGATGATTGGTCGGACCGCTACCGTATTCTTTCTAGTGCAGCGAGCGCGGAGCCAGGTCCCTGGCGCACAAGTCGCGTGCCTTACATGCGAGAAGTTTTTAAATGTTTATCTCCCTCGAGTCCCGTCGAAGAGGTCGTAGTCATGAAAGGCGCTCAGCTTGGATTCACTGAAGCTGCTACAAATTGGATTGGATATATTATCGATGTAACAAGCGGACCCGTTTTAGCCGTGCAGCCAACTGTTGATATGGCAAAAAGATATTCCAGACAGCGCGTTGAGCAGCTTATAGAAACTAGCTCGCGCATAAGAGATAAAATAAAAGAAGCACGCTCTCGTGATTCTGGAAATACTATTTTATCAAAAGAATTCCCGGGCGGCATCTTAGTGTTGACAGGTGCTAACTCAGCAACGGGCTTGCGTTCACTATCTGCCCGCTTTCTTTTACTCGATGAGATTGACGCCTATCCTAATGACCTTGACGGTGAAGGGGACCCGCTGCTTTTAGCTAAAGCCCGCACGCGCACTTTTTCCCGTCGGAAAATGTTTTTAATTTCTACGCCTACGATGCAGAACAGATCGAAAATTGAAAAAGAGTTCATGCAAGGCGACCAGAGAAGTTATTTCGTACCTTGTCCTTTTTGCAAAGCGCTTCAAACAATCGAGTGGAAAAGGATACACTATAAAAAAGACCCACTTCGCCCAACACTGGAATGTATTGAGTGCGGCAAGCACATAAAAGAGCACCACAAAACATGGATGCTTGCAGAAGAAAACGGAGCGAAGTGGATTGCAAAAAATCCGGGGGCGAATAATGGAAAGACTGCGAGCTTTCATTTAAACTCTTTGTATTCTCCCGTCGGTTGGTTTAGTTGGGCCGACGCTGTAAAAATTTGGGTAGATTCAAATAAAATCCAAGAGAGGCTTCGCGGTTTTGTAAACACCGTGCTCGGCGAAACTTGGAAAGATAAAGGCGACGCTCCGGATTGGGAAAGGTTATACGAAAGACGCGAGCCGTACTTAATTGGAAAAATTCCGTTAAAAGGTGTGGTTTTAGTCGCGGGTGCCGACGTTCAAAAAGACCGAATCGAAGTCGAGATAAAAGCCTATGGAGTAGGGAAAGAATCTTGGTCAATAGATTACCGAGTGTTTATCGGGGACACTTCTAACTCTGAGTCTTCGGCTTGGTCGAAGCTTGACGAATTACTAAATGAATTTTTTCCGCACGAATGCGGTGCACAAGTTCCGATAATGAAACTAGCAGTCGATTCTGGATTTAACACGCAAGCCGTTTACAATTGGTGCCGTAAACACTCTATGGCGAAAGTCATGGCCACAAAGGGCGTTGACTCATCCCCCGTCATGATCGGCCAGCCTAGCGCTGTTGACGTGAGCGTGAAGGGCAAAAGAATAGCGCGGGGCTTTAAGATATGGCCGATAGGTGTCGGGCTCGTCAAGTCCGAGCTTTATGGTTGGTTAAAACTTCCGCGTCCCTTAGACGGTGAGGACTACCCGCCAGGCTATTGTCATTTTCCAGAATACGGTGACGAGTATTTTAAGCAGCTCACCGCTGAGCAATTGAGCATAAGAAGCAAAAATGGATTTTCAAAATACTACTGGGAGAAGGTTAGAGAGCGCAACGAGGTGCTAGATTGCAATATTCTTTGTCGTGTCGCTGCCGCATCCGTGGGTCTCGATAGGCTTAAGCCTGAAAATTGGGACGCGATTCAGACACAGTTAGGTGTCGTGACTAGAGCTGTTGAGGAAAAAAACCCCGAGGATAAGAAAAAAGGGCCATTTGTCCCCGGCGTAATTCAGAAGAGAAAGTCAGAGTATTGGTGATAAAACTGCGCAGTATGGCTAAAATTATTTAAAGAATAGGTGTGGAAAGCCCGCTTATGGGTTTATTCTTTAAATAAATGGCATTCACACAAGCACAGTTAGATGCCCTTGAGGACGCAATTGCTCAAGGTGTTTTGGAAGTTTCTTACTCAGATAAAACTGTAAAATACCGTTCGCTCGATGAAATGTTGCGTGTTCGCGACCTCATGAGAAACGCTCTTGGCATCACGACGGGCACAAGCAAAAGGATTTATCATTCGACCTGCAAAGGTACGGACACAGACAGCGGTGAATCAGATGAGTAAATTAAAATTAGAAGAGACATGGCTCGACAAAACAATTTCTTGGGTAGCCCCCCAGTCGGGTTTAAGACGAATGCACGCAAGGCTAATGCAAGAAAATGCTCGTATGCAATTCAGAGCTTACGACGGCGCTAGCCAAGGTCGAAGGCTTAAAGGTTGGAATACTAGCGGAAGCTCAGCGAACACCGAGACAAAAGCCTCTTTAAAAAGGCTACAAGCCCGCTCACGCGACTTAGTTAGAAACGAGTCTTACGCTACAAGGTGTGTGAACGCAATTTGTTCTAACGTCATTGGCGAAGGAATTATTGCCAAAGCAAAAGCTAAGACAAAAGGCCGCGCTAACATTTTTCAAATTGAATGGCTTGATTGGTCGCAGTCTCTTGATTGTGACTACGACGGGACAAATAATTTTTATGGTATTCAAGGCTTAGTAGTTCGCTCGCTTGTAGAAAGCGGCGAGGTTTTAGTTAGAAGAGTTAAAAGAGATTCTGGTTTTGGCCTGAATATCCCGATGCAGCTTCAAGTTTTGGAGCCTGATTTTATTGACGAGACAAAAGACGGTGAACTTTTCAGCAATGGAAATTTTACAATCCAAGGTGTTGAGTTTAACTCTCAAGGCAAAAGAGTAGCTTACTGGCTCTTCAATAAGCATCCGGGAGATACGTTCGGTATCCCCTCTTTAAAAGGGATAAACTCTCAGCGAGTACCTGCGGAAGACATTTTACATATTTTCAGAGTGGACAGAGCTGGGCAAGTTCGGGGCATACCTTGGATGGCTCCCGTTATCCTTAAACTAAAAGATTTATCTGATTATTCTGATTTTACTTTAATGCGCCAAAAAGTTAGCGCTTGCTTCACTGCTTTTGTGACAAGCTCTGACGCTTTCGACTTAACTACAGGTGTAACCCCGCCAGCAATTGGGGAAAAGCTAGAGCCGGGTGTTACGGAGCAATTGCCGCCGGGATACTCTGTCGAGTTTGCGAGCCCGCCGACTTCAGGAGATTTTTCACAATTCTCAAACGCACAACTTCGCGCGATAAGCGCAGGCATTGGTGTCACTTATGAAATTTTGACGAACGACTATAGTCAGGTGAATTTCTCTAGTGGGCGAATGGGATGGCAAGAGTTCCAAAGAAACATAGATCAATGGCGAGCGCACTTAATTCTGCCAAGACTTTGCGTGCCCGTTTGGCGTTGGTTTACTGAGACCGCGACAATCGCGGGCTACGGAAGCGATAAAGTTGTGTCTATATGGACGGCACCTCGCCGAGAAATGATTGACCCCGTTAAAGAGACAGAAGCTCTCAAGTCTTCAGTCCGTAGTGGATTCACTTCACTTTCTGAAGCGATACGTCAAAATGGTTACGAGCCCGAGGAAGTTCTTAGCGAAATTTCTGAGGACGCAAAAGTTCTCGATAAGCTCGGTCTCACTCTTGATACTGACCCGAGAAAAGACGTCGGTGTCAAAAATCAAGTGCCTGAAAACGATTCTAGTGACGATGAAGAATCCGACGGAAAAAAGCCTAAAGATAGCGCTGCGTAAGATTAAAATTTCAAGGGCTATTGAAAAAAAAGTTTTGACCCAGCACACTGTAAGCTGAAGCCGCTCAAGAAATTATGACAAAAGACGTAGAAAAAAAGAAACTACCGATGCTTGATATTAAAGCATCACTTGTCCCAAAATCTTTCAAAAAAGAAGACGGCTTCGCAACAGTCGAGTGTGTACTGACCACAGATATGGCGTGCGACCGATACAATTGGGACCACGGCAGATACAAAGAAGTTCTCTCTATGGACCCCGGCCACATTCGTGCTGACCGCATGAATACGGGCGGCGCTCCCGTTCTAAACAATCATGGCACTGCTTTTTTCGGCGGTGTTAAAGATTTAAGTGACGTCATCGGCGTAATAAGTAAATTTTGGATTGAAGACAATAAGCCAAAAGCCATTTTGCGATTCGCAGACACAAGCGATGTTGAAATTATTTTAAGAAAAATTGAAACAGGAATATTGAAAAATATTTCTATTGGTTATCGTGTCTATAAGTATCAAGACGAAACTCCGAAAGATGTCGTTGAGCCTAAAATGCTTCGCGCCGTTGATTGGGAAATCTTTGAGGCTTCAGTCGTAGCAATTCCCGCAGACTACAACGCAATGATAAAGCAAAAGTCTGAGGGCGCAGAATTAAACGAGGTAGAAATAGTGAAAAAGAAAAGCATAGAAGAAAAACCTATTGAAGAAATTAGCGCACCCGCTGCGCCGGAAAAAGAAGAGGAGACGCAAAATATGGACCCAGTAAATGAGCCCGCGCAAGACTCTGCACCCGCAAGCGATGCGCCCAATGTTGATGAAGTGAAAAAACAAGGTGCCGAAGGTGAACGCTTTCGTATTCTTGAAATCACAAAAGCTGCTAAGACAGCTAAGATGTCGGATGAGTTTTTAAGCTCACTTATTTCTAAAAATGTAAGTGTTGACGACGCGAGAAAAGCTATTTTTGATGAAATGGCGAAAGGACAAGTAGACGTGAAAAGCCACAATCCAAGCATTACCATTACTCGTGACGAGCGAGACACATTCCGCAAAGCAGGTGTTGAGGCAATTCTTCACAGAGCTGCGCCACACAAGCACCAAGTAACTGAGCTAGGCAGACGCTTCGCAGGTTTCACTTTGAAAGAAATGGCGAGAAAATCTCTCGAGCTTCAAGGTATTTCTACTGACGGAATGAACGCAATGGATTTAGTGGGCCGTTCTTTGCACACTACTTCCGACTTCCCTTACATTTTGGCGGACGCGATCAATAAATCTCTTCGCAGCGCATACGATGAAAGTCCTAAAACTTTCACAGCATGGGCAAAAAGAGCGAGCGCGAGTGATTTTAAAAACATCAACCGCACTCAGTTAAACAACTTCCCTTCTCTCACAAAAGTGCTAGAGCATGGCGAAATCCAAAGCAAAACAGTTAGCGAAGATAAAGAGACTTACTCTCTTGCTTCATACGCTGGGATTGTTGGAATCTCTCGTCAAGCAATCATCAACGACGACCTTAATGCTTTCGACCGCTTAGCAGCGGGCGCGGGTATTGCGGCGGCAGCTTTGGAAAGTGACATCGTTTATGCGATTTTAACTGCTAACGCGGCTCTTAATGATACAGTAGCTCTTTTCCATGCGTCACACTCTAACTTAGGTAGCGGAGCAATTTCTGTTGCAAGTTTGGGCGCAGGTCGTGCGGCCATGAGAAAACAAAAAGCAGGCGGTCGTGTTCTTAACCTTCGCCCAGCTTTCTTGATTGTCCCCGCAGCTCTTGAAACTATTGCTCAGCAATACGTTAACCAAGGGATTGTAGCTGACGCTCCCGGAAACACTAACCCCTTCCAAAACTCTATGGGCCTTGTAGTCGAGCCAAGACTTGACGACACAAGCGCTCTCGTTTGGTATCTCGCTGCACAACCTAGTCTCATTGACACAGTTGAGTATTGCTACCTTGACGGAGCTGAAGGTGTTTACACCGAGACTCAAATGGGCTTTGAAGTAGACGGTATTAAAGTTAAAGCACGTCACGATTTCGCAGCAAAAGCTATCGACTATCGCGGACTCTTTAAATCTACCGGAGCTTAATTAATTGAAAACAACTAGGGGGCCTCGCGGCTCCCAGTTAAAGAAAGGAATTTAGAAAATGAAAAATCATCAAAACTCCGGCGATATCCTCGAGCTAGCAGCTCCTTATGCTGTAAACTCAGGCGCAGGCGCACTTATCGGTTCTATCTTTGGTGTTGCGACCAAAACTTTAGCAAATGCTGAAGTTGGAAATTTTGCAATCACTGGCACTTTTGAGCTTGCGAAAGCAGACTCTCAAGCGTGGACTGTTGGCGCTAAAATTTACTGGGACAATACTAACAAAGTTTGCACCACTACTTCTTCAGGAAATACCTTAATTGGTTGCGCTGTCGAAGCTGTTGCCAACACTGCAGGACTTGTCTTAGGAAAAGTTGTACTTGGTATCGTAGCTTAATAAGCAAAGGAAATAATTTTGGGGCTCGAAGGGCTAGTACCTTCGGCCCCATTTCTACTTTATGACTTGGGATGATAAAACCGAAAAGGTCTTAGACGTGTGCATGGATACATTCGGCGTGGGCACCGACGGAATGTTTAATTATATTCCGAAGTCCGGTGTCGGATTTAAGGTGCGCGGTATTTTCGATAATGAGTTTCGCTCTGTTGACCCCGACACAAATGCTACAGTGACAAGCTTAGTTCCTAATTTGGGTATCAAGCTTTCTGACCTTCCTCAAGCTCCGCAGTCAGGTGACTCGGTGATTGTGAAAGAACAGAAATATAGAATCACCGAAGTTCAAAAAGATTTTCATGGGGGAGCAAGACTTTTCTTGCATAAGATATGAGCGGAAAAATCCTTCACCCACGTCAAGAGATTCGCGATTCAGTTTTTGCTATTTTAAAAGATAAAGTTAAACTCGGAGTCAAAGCTTATTCTAAAAACCGTTTTCGTCCTTATTGGCAAGATGAAGAGCTGCCAGCGATTTCGGTTTATACTCTTCAAGAAACTTCTCAGGTGCATATTGAAGCACCCAGAAATCTAAAAAGAGTTCTCACTTTAGCTGTCGAAATTGTTGTGCAGAGTGATGAAAATGGCGCTGATAAACTCGACGAATTATGCCTAGCAGTTGAAAACGCTGTGCATGTAGACGAGACTTTAAACAGTACCGTTAGCGATTGCCGTTTAGTTTCTACGGATTTAATAGAAAAACCCGAGGGAGACACCTTAACGGGTTCGGCGATTTTGAATTTTGAAGCGACTTATTTCTCGGATGCTCCGAGTATGCAAGTCCTCAAGAACTACACGGGCGCTGACTTTGCTATAGAAGTTGGTGACGAGGACACGGTGGACCTTGAAGGCACCGCCGACGTGGACCCATTATAGGAGTATGAAGAATGGAAAAGATGCACATAAAACCTGCCGAGGGATTAAAGATTCGGGACGACAAGACGAAACAATTTCTCCCGATAGAGGGCAAGATAGTGGAAAAGAGCACTTATTGGGTGCGACGCCTGCAATGCGGGGATGTCGTGCTTGTAGAAAATGCAAAGATAGAAAATGCTCCGGCAGCGAAAGCACCCGAGACAAAAAAAGCTAAAGCTAAAGAGGGAGACGAATAACCATGTCTATTTCATTTAACGAGATTCCAGATAACATCAGGGTGCCGTTGTTTTACGCGGAGTTTGATAATTCTCGCGCAGTTCAAGGGTTAGCTCTTCAAGTTTATAAAGCTCTCATAATTGGGCAAAAAACTAGCGCGGGCTCTGCAACAGCGGAAGTTCCCGTTTTGGTGACGAGCGCCGATCAAGCAAAATCACTTTTTGGTGTGGGCTCTATGCTTCACCGCATGTTTGTGAAATGGTTTAAAAATAATAAATCTACCGAAGTTTGGTGTATTCCTGTTGCCGATAATGGCGCAGGTGTCGCTGCTACTGGGACTTTCACAGTGACAGGCCCCGCTACGGCGGCAGGCACTCTGTCTGTCTACATTGGCGGACAATTAGTTCAAGTCGCAGTCGCAAGTGGCGATGCTCAAAACGATATCGCAACAGCTCTTTCAGCGGCCATCAACTTAGTAACTGACTTAGGCGTCACTGCCGGAGTTAGCACCAACGTGGTCACTGTTACTGCAAAAAATAAAGGAACTAACGGGAATAAAATCGACCTTCGCCTCAACTATCAGAGCGACGAGGCTTTGCCTGCGGGCGTAGCTGTCGCAGTAGTGGCTATGGCAAGTGGCGCGACCAACCCGGTCCTTACTAACTTAATTTCCGCGATGGGCGATGAACAGTATCACTTAATCGTTAACCCCTACGTTGATGCAACGTCTTTGACCGCTCTCGAAGCGGAGCTTTTAGATCGTTGGGGCGCTCTTAGACAAATTGAAGGTGTTATGGTTGCGGCAGCGTCCGACACTGTGGGGAATTTAACCACTCTCGGAAATAGCAGGAATTCAAAACACTCCGTAATTTTTGGAGCGTATAAATATCCTAACCCGCCCGAAGAGGTTACGGCAGCGGTAGTCGGACAAGTCGCACTAGCTGGCGGAATCGACCCCGCACGTCCTTTTCAAACATTACAACTTTCTGGAATCTTGGCCCCCGTAGAAAGCGACCGATTCAATTGGAGCGAAAGAAACACTCTTTTGTTCGACGGTATCGCTTCCTTAGTGGTCGGTGCCGGAAGTGTTGTTCAAATTGAAAGAGCTATCACGACTTATCAATTGAATGCTTTCAGTGTCGCGGACACAAGCTACCTTGATCTAAACACAATGCTGACTCTTAGCTATTTGAGATATTCTTTCAAAGCGCGAATGACTTCTCGCTACCCACGCCACAAGCTTGCAAAAGACGGAACTAGATTCGGTCCCGGTCAAGCTGTTATGACTCCGAAGGTTGCAAAAGCCGAGTGCTTTACAATATTCGAAGAATGGGAATTGAAAGGCCTCGTAGAAGGATTCGCACAATTCAAGAATGACTTGATTGTCGAGATCAACGCGAGCAACCCAAACAGATTAGACATTCGCATGAGCCCAGATTTAATTAATCAACTTACTGTACTTGGAGTGCAGATACAGTTTTTGCTCTAAGAAAGGAATAGGAAAATGGCTGAAAGAATTGGCGGAATTTTATTCGGGAAAATTAACGGCGAACAAGTTCGCATGAAAGGCTCATGGACTTATAACCTTGGACAACCAAAGCGCGAAGCTATTGTCGGAGCGGACCAAGTTCATGGCTACAAAGAAATGCCTCAGGCACCTTTTGTCGAAGGGGTTATCACTGATAGCTCTGAGCTTGACCTTTCTGCGTTGTTAAACACTAAAGACGTTACGTTTACTCTTGAACTTGCAAACGGCAAGGTGATTGTACTTCGCGACGCTTGGTGGGCAGCGGACGGCAACGTCACGACAGAAGAAGCGGAAATCGAAGCGCGTTTTGAGGGGCTCTCTGCACAAGAGGTCGCTTAAATGAAACTGGTACTCACAAAAGTAATTGAGCACGGCGCTGATAAAATATCAGAGCTTGTCTTTAGGGAGCCGACTGCAAAAGATATGCGGGCGCTTCCAATGGAGCCAAAGCAAGGCGATTTTTTAGATTTAGCTGGGCTCTTATGCGGGCAAGCACCCTCAGTGATGAATAAACTTTCAGTAAATGATTACATGAAAGTCATCGAGGTGGTTGCGGCTTTTATGGTCGGTGGCCAAGAAACTGGCGAGAGTGCGTAGGTTCTCTTGCGTACTTTTTCCATTGGGCACCGAGCGAGCTAGAAAAATTTACTGATAAAGATTTAGAGTTTTGGTTAGAGAGGGCGAAAGAAGTCGGAAAGGAGTTAGCAAAAGCTCAGCATGGCAGATAAAAAAACAGGCCTCGAGATTGTTGTCTCCGCAACCGACAGAGCCACAGCAAAATTCAAAGAGATAAATAAAAAATTCGCTAATTCCGGTCTCGGAAAATTAAATAATTCTTTGCGCCTTTTAAAAGGTGCCAGCGGTCTTAATCAATTTGGCAAAGCTATGGGAAATCTCGGGCGTGCTACTTCAAACGCGGCTAACGAGTTCCAAGGGTTACTGTTTAAAGTTGGGGCATTAGTTGGCTTAGGCGGCGGCGGACTTTTTGCATTGTCAAAAGGTTTCGCAGATTTCTCGGATAACGTACAGGATAGCGCTGACAGACTCGGTGTCGGTGTCGAGGCGTACCAACGCCTTTCGATCACAGCGGGATTAGCTGGCGTTAATCAAGAGGTTTTTAACTCGTCTCTCGATAGGTTTTCAAAAAATATAGGTGAGGCTTCCGTTAAAGGCGGCGATGTCGCGAGAGTTTTTTCTAGATGGGGACTTCCGACTAAGGACCTAAAGAACTTCGATAGAGCACTTCCTTTAGCGATTCAAAAACTATCCGGGATGCGAAATGCCGCCGTGAGAAACGCCCTGGGCGTTAAACTTTTTGGAAAGCAGTTTGGGCAATTGGTGCCTATGATAAAAGATTTTCAAAGTTTCTCGGCCCAAGCAGGCGGCTTCGTTTTATCGAAAGAGGAAATCGAGCGCGGCGATAGTTTCAAGAGGCAGCTCGAAGCGTTCACGACTCTCTTAGGGAATATAAGAAATCTAGCGGGCGCGGCAATGGTAGACGGTTTCTCTGAGGGCTTGAAAATCCTAAGTGATTTTTTTAAAGAAAACCGCGCAGAGATAAAAGAGTTTTTTACAGCTATCGGGAAAGAATTGCCGGGAGCGTTTAGGACTTTGGTGTCTGCATTGAAGTCCGTCATGGGTTTTTTCTCTACATACAATTCTAAAACAGGCGAGACCACACTGAATATGGGGAAAGTGAAACTAGCTTTTGGAGTATTTAGCGCTTTTTTAGCAGGCCCTTTTTTAATATCTGTCGGTCTTTTGATTCCTGCTTTCTATGACTTAGCTCTAGCTATAGGCGCGGCGGGGTTAAGTTTTGCAATAGCTTTCCCTTGGTTTACTGCTTTTGTAGCACTTGCGACATTGGTGTACGCGAAATGGGAGCCGATTAAGGAACTTTTTAAAGACATCGTTGGATATATAGCTAGCATCGGCAAAAAATGGAAAGGCGTTTTCTCAAGCGAAAACTTGAGAGGAATCGCGTCTGTGGTTATGGGTCCGGCACCCGTCGCGCAAACTAATTTTTTACAACAAAAATCGCAAGGGCCAGTGAACGCAACAGCGAGTCTCAGCGTGAATGTGAACGCACCTAAAGGCACGACAGTGCAAAGCAACAATAATGGCTTCGAGCAATTCATGCTCACTCGCGGTTATGGGATGAGCACACAATGAGTTTATTAGCTAAAAAATTTAGGCAAGCGTCTTTTAAAAACATCGCTTTCAATCCCGATTCGAGTACCTTCGAGGGCGGCAGGCGTGTGGTCGCGCATGAATTCCCCTATTCTGATATCGCGCAACCCGAAGACTTAGGGCAAAAGAAAAGAGAGTTTTCCTTTGAAGGTTACGTCAACGGCGAGGACTACGAATCTAAAAGAGACAAGCTAATTGATGCTTGTGAATCTGAGGGCGAGGGGATTTTAGTTCACCCGTATTTCGGGACTATCGTCGCGATATGCACCGGCTTTTCTGTTAGAGAATCAAAAGCAGAAAACGGGATTGCCTATTTTTCTTTTTCTTTTATTGAAGTGATTGTCGGCGGGATTGCTTTTTCCGGGCAAGACGAAATCTCAAAAGCAAAAAGTACAATTGAAGAATTGCAAGCAATCTCTAGCGCTGCCTTTGAAAAAGTTTACACTGTCGCCGATGCTCCGAGTTTTGTGACGGATTCCGCCGAAAGTAAAATCCAAGGATTCACGGACGTTGTGGACGGCGAAGCGAAAAAGATAAATGGACTTACGGAAAAACTAGCAGACTACACTTATCAAATAAGAAACATGCAAGCGGATATTTCTACGATTGCGCAGACTCCTAGTCGCGTCTCTGAAAATTTTAGAAACACTTTGAATAATTTTTTAGCAATCCTTCCGGGCGGCTCCAATGAAATGAAAATCGGATTGAAGGGCATCACTCGCTATGGTGTTGATTTCGATACAGTTAACACTGTCACTTCAAGCCGTCGTACCGAAAGCGAAAACTCAAGAGCCTTGCGTGATTTATCTTTCGAGTTAACAACCGGTGCGCTCGCGTCTGAGGCAGTTGACCGCGTGTATAGAAGTTACGACGACGCGGAAAGTTCTCGCGATGAGGTCCTAGATTTAATCGACACAATTTTAGGCCGCACAAAAGATGACGACGTGTATATGGGCTTTCACAGATTAAGGCACGAGCTTATTAAGGCCGTGCCTAAAAAATCTCAAGGGCTCCCTCGTATCGTCACGGTTGAAAACAATGCGCAGATACCGAGCCTCGTGATGGCATACTCCCTCTATGAGTCTTTGGATTTAGAGAGCGACTTAGTAGAAAGAAATGGTGTTGCTAATCCGGGTTTCATGCCTGCGAACATTGAGTTAAAAGCTTTGAGGTTCTCTTAGAGTGGACACCGCAATTTTAAAAATTAATTCTAATACTTTTCAAGGTTGGAAAGCTTTTTCAATCTCGAAAAGTCTTGAGACTATTTCGGGAGCTTTTGCGCTCTCTATTACTGATAAATGGGATTCTAAAATTTGGCCCATAAAAGCAGGTGACGAGTGCGAGCTTTTCATAAACGAAGACAAGCTAATTTCTGGCTACGTGGACAGCGTGCAGACAAGTGTCTCGAAGGACGACCGAGTCATTGAAATTTCGGGCCGCGATAAAACCGCCGACCTAGTTGATTCTAGCATCGACGGCATGGGGCCGCAGTTTAGCAGTTTAAAGCTAGAAAAGTTGTGCGAGATTCTTTGCGCCCCTTTCGGTATCTCAGTTGTACTAGGCACCGGCGTCGATACTGGCGCGCCCTTAGTTAATATTTCTTCTTCGGTTGGCGAGACGGTTTTTTGTTTGCTCGAAAAGAGAGCGAGACAAAAAGGGCTTCTCTTGATTTTTAATTCTGACGGAGCGGTTGAAATCACAACACCGGGAAAAACTTTTTCTTTAACAGCACTTGAGCAAGGCAAAAATATTGTCTCTTGCTCGTCTCAATACGACGTTAAAGATAGATTCTCTTCTTATAAAGTAAAAGGTCAAAACGGTTACGACGAAAACGGCACTGGCGGCTTTCAGACTTTAGGGAAAGCGACGGACGTCAATGTCCCTAGATATCGTCCATTAGTAATTTCTGCCGACACCCAAACGACAAACGCTGAAGCAAAAAAAAGAGCGGAGTTCGAAGCTATTACTCGCGCAGCGCGAGCTATTAAAGTCTCGGTGTCTGTTAAAGGTTTTAGACAGACAACGGGCGAGCTTTGGGAGCTAAATAAAATTGTAAGAGTCATTGCGCCTGCGATTGGGATAGTCGATGACGAGCTTTTAATCTCTGACATAACTTACTCTTTAGACGACGGCGGAAGTATCACGACTTTCGGGCTTAAAAGGAAAGACGCTTTCATCGCTGTCCCCGAAGTCACTAAAGACGCTGAGCCTTCTTACGGGGATTTAGACGAATGAGCATGAATATGCTGAGTCGTTTTATTGCGCCTCTTCAAAGAAGAGTCATGAGCATGATCGCACGCGGTGTGATTAAAGCCGTGAAAGAAAATAAAGGCCTGCAGCGATATCAAATGACATTGCTCGCCGAAGAAACTTTTGACGAGTTAGAAATGGTGGGTCACTACGGATTTATCTCTAGCCCCCCGCCCGGCTCGGAAGGCGTCGTTGTTTTCCCCGGCGGAGATAGAAGTCACGGGATAGTTGTAGGCACAGAAAATCGCCAGTATCGTCTCAAGATTTTAGCTAATGGTGAAGTCGCAATTTACGACAAAAACGGCCAGTACGTTCACATAAAATCCGGCGGGGTTGTCGAAGTTAAAGCCAACACAAAAGTGCTGGCGACTTGCCCGCTTTTTGAAACTTCGGGCAACGCCAAAGTGGGCGGCAACCTAGAAGTAATTGGGACTTCTCTTTTAACAGGTCTTGCGACCGCGCCCGCAGGCGTAACCTCAACGGGTGCTCTCACGGGTGCGACTATCGCCTCAACAGGCGGCACTCCTATTGCGGATTTAGGTGCTAAGGTTAACGAAATTAAAACTGCGCACAACACACATAAACATGCAGAGAATGGAACGGGCGGCGGCATAACTGACCCCGCTGACGTACAGGTGAGTTAATGAGTGACATTGCTTTAGAAATTACACGCACAGAGTTCGGGGACCGTTTTGATTTTGCCGTTGCAAACGGCGATTTAAAATTAGACGAGGGCCTAAGGACCGCTGTGATAGTTTCTCTTTTCACAGATAGAAGAGTGACAAAAAATGAAGTGCTTTTAGGCCAAGATCAAAGAGGTTGGTGGGCCGATGCAATTGCAGAAATCCCCGACGACTTGTCGGGCTCAAAACTTTGGCTCTTGGAGCGTGAAAAGCAAACTAATGAAACTTTAACTCGTGCGGTCGAATATGCAAAAGAGGCGCTGCAGTGGATGATAGACGACGAGATTGCTGAGACAATCAATGTTGTGGCAAGCTATCCTTTGAACGGCTTTTTGAAATTGGAAATCGAGATTCAAAAACCCGACGGGGATAAATTAAACTATGCATTCGATAAAGAGTGGAAAACTGAGGGTACACGCTAATGGCTTTTAATCGTCCGACTCTTTCTGAAATCGTTGAGCGAATCTCGAGTGATATTTCTACACGCGTTTTAGGTTCTATTTCGGCACTCCGCCGCTCTGTTATAAAAGCAATGGCCGCCGCTTTTGGCGGGGCCGTGCATTCCGCTTATGGGTACATACAGTACATCTCTAGAGAGGCCTTTGTAGACACGGCCCAAGACAACCTCGCAAGGTGGGGTTCACTTTGGGCCGTAGCAAGAAACGCTGCGACCTTCGCTGACGGACAAGTGGAATTTAGCGGAACTAACGGGACAATTTTGCCCGCTCTCACTCAACTCCAAAGAAGCGACGGGATTTTATATCAAGTCGAAGCTGACGGAACAGTAACTAGCGGCACCGTTGTTGTCGATGTTGTTTGCTTAACCGCAGGCGATACGGGCAACATGCTTTCAGGCGAGACGCTGACCATTGTAACTCCTATTGCTGGCATAACCTCAGACGGGTTAGTCGAGCCCGACGGCATCACTGGCGGCAGCGACGTTGAGGGTCTTGAGGCTTGGCGCGAAAGAATTTTAGCAAAGATACAAAATCCCCCAAGAGGCGGGAATGCAACAGACTACGAATTTTGGGCGAAAGAAATTACAGGCGTCACACGCGTGTGGGTTTATGAAAACTATTTAGGCGTTGGCACTGTTGGTGTCGCATTCGTCAGGGACAACGACACTCCCACAATTTTCCCAAGCGCCGGTGAAATTGCAGACGTTGCGGATTACATCGAGACAGTCAGGCCGTTAACTGCCGACGTAACAGTATTCGCTCCGACAGATTCACCTTTAAATTTTACAATAAACATTTCACCCGACACGGCAGCGATTCGTGCAGCGGTGCAAGCGGAGCTTGAAGACTTACTTTTGAGAGTCTCAGAGCCCGGCGGAACAATCTATCTTTCTCAAATTAGAGAAGCGATATCTAGCGCAGCGGGCGAAATTGATAGCGACGTGACAGTCCCATCCGCTGACGTCGTAGCAACCGCTGGCCAGTTAAAAACAATGGGGACAATTACTTGGATTTAATTTATGAGCGTGATTGATAAATATCGCCAGCTTTTACTTCACTTGTGGCCCAAGGGCCGCGCTTGGAATAGAGAAAGCGATTCTATTTTTTTTGAAACAAATGAAGGGATGGCCGTTGAGCTTTCTCGAATTGAAGACCGCGCAGATACTCTTTTAGAAAACCTAGACCCTAGAACTACCTTCGAGCTTTTAGAAGAGTGGGAAAGAATGGTCGGAATTCCCGACGAGTGCCAAGACGTTGCGGGCACAATTCAAGAGCGCATCAATGCTGTTGTGCTAAAACTCACTACTCGAGGCGGCAACACTTTAAGCAAACAATTTATGATCGACCTCGCTTTTAGCTTAGGCTACGTGGTCACAATCGAAGAGCCCGGCGTGGATATGTTTAGGTGCGGAATCTCCCGTTGCGGGGATAGACTCTACGGGCCGCTTTGGAAATTTTGGTTTCAGGTTATTACCGATACTTTTGTCTTAGGCGTTTTTCGCGCAGGGACAAATAGAGCGGGAGATAGGCTTAGGACTTTTGAAAATGCAGCGCTAGAGTGTGTAATAGAGAGGGCTAAGCCCGCGCACACACGAGTGCAATTTATATATGGGAGTTAATTAAAATGAGACGAAATGCAGGCACAGACGCGGCCCCTAGTAATTTATTCACAGACGGAGACCCCGGCGTCCCTACACCCGCGAGTGTGTTGGGCTCAGACTGGTTAAATATTCTTCAAGAGGAAGTCGCGCACGTAATCGAACACGCGGGGCTCACTATCGACCAAGCCAACCCTTACGCGACAAACACAAAAACTCAATTGCGCCAAGCGATTCAGATTTTATCTAGCGCAGGCGCAGGCGGCGGAATGGGCGCTTCATGGCAAGAAAACCCCGGCGATGCTCCGACAAGCGTCGAAGAAAACGGCGGAGTGCTTTATCTGTTTGAGCCGGGCTCAAGCTCAAAATTAAATTTGTTTTTGAAAGTACCTGAAGGATATGTGGCCGGTCGTCAGATCACTGCAAAAATCGGGCACTACAGTCCGACAGCTACTCTCACTCAGCTATTAAAAGCCCAAGCGACTTTAGTCAGAGATGGCACTGACGCTTTTGATTCAACAACGAATCAAAGAACTACGACAAACACAGCGCTAACGAACACTGTTGCAAAGCAATTAAGAATTACGACGCTTGATCTAACCGACTCAAGCGGTCAAATTAACGGTGTGGCAGTGTCTACAGGTGACATGATTAAAGTTTCTCTTTATCGTGACACTGACACTGATACTGCGGATATTCGTTTTATCCCAAGCCTTACGGAAGTGAGATACTAAGATGAAAAAGTTTCTACTAAAATTACTAACCGCGACCTTTACGCTTAACGCTTTTGCAGCTCTTACGGAAGTTGATAAGTCCCTCTACACTGAGCGAAACTTATTACCTAACCCCGGCTTCGAGAATGGAAAAAGCACATGGTCGTCTGTCACCTCAACCTTTGGGACTACGACCACAGCGGCGAACGTCTTAACAGGTGTCGCTTCGGCTTCATGGCTCTCAACGGCTACAAATGGATACTTAAGAAGTAAAACAGTTTACGCGCACAACGGGATGCTAAATCAAAACTGCGAAGCGCGCATTAGGTATAAAGGCGGCGATGCTTTCACAGCTCTAGAAGTTTACGACCGAGACAACAACTTGCTTGGAACTTCAGCGGCAGCTGCGAAATCAACTCCCGGCACGGTATCGGTATTTTTTACTTGCCCAACAGTCGCGGGTGTCGCGAGTGACGCTGACTCTCAGTATTTGTATTTACAAGTCAAGCAAACGAGTGCGGGCACTGCCGTCACTTATTTTATTGACGACGCATATATCGGCTTAGATTCCAGAACGGCTCTGACCTCTACAATCACAGCGACAAAAAGTTCTAACTACACTATCGCTTCGGGCGACCAAAAAATCCCCGTTACATCGGCGAGTGCTTGGAACTTAACTCTACCTTCCGCTGCGACCATGTCTGGGCAGACAGTAGAAATTTTCAATATTGACTCGGCCATTACGGGGAATGCGATCTCAATCGTGGGCTCAATCATTGGGCCTAAAGGTTCCGAGTCGGATTGGAAAATCCATACACCGGGCGAGGTCTATCAGATTTATTCCAATGGTTCTGCGTACTATTTGTTGAAACACCACACCAATACTGGATTACTCGGCACGGCAACCGTTACTTTAACCGCCGGGACTTCGGGCACATTCGTGATTGGAACAGCTACCGCAAAAACGGTAGACGGGTTTAGAAGAGGTCGCCATTTAGTTACTCAGCTCGACATTAGGCAAACATCCGCTGGTTCTAATGGAACAGGCCCTTGCCTTTTCACAATCCCTTATGGGTTGAGCGCTGATACTACAACCGGCGGCCCAGCTTACACGGGCACTGACGCTTCGGTCGCGGTCACTAGCAGAATCACTGGCGCAATCAACGGCGGGACAAGCGGCGGGGCTCTGCATGCTATCGCAAGAGCATACCTATACGACGCTACAAAATTTGGTGTCGTTGGGACTTTCGGTGGGTCACTCGGCATTTTCGGCAGTACCGCGCTTGGGTTTGCGAACGCAACAACTAACTTAAACGGCGAAGTTTGGATTCCTATCTCCGGTTGGAAAGACTAAAATGCTCGAAGACCTTAAGGAGCTAGGTTTATCCTTAAGTGAAATTTGGCCGGTGCTAGCTTTCATTGGTGCGGCCATTTACGGTTATTTTAAATTGGGCGTCCGTGTAGATAAGCTCGAAGAAAAAGAATTCCAAGACAAGCAAGACACCGAGAAACGCCAAGAGGATATCGACGAGGATATCAAAGGCGTTTCTCAGAAAATAAATGCGGGCCTCAAAGAAATTAATTTAGAGTTTAAAGCTGTCAGAAAAGAAAACTATGACAACCACATTCAGACGACAAAAGACATTTCAGAATTAAAAGGAATGGTTAACGCCCTTCTTATTTCACATAGGCCCGAAAAGAATTCTTAAGGAGCCCCTCTATGGACCTAATTACTGCAGGCCTCTTACTCGCTAAAGAAGTTTTTCAGTTGCTCAACACGAAAGAAAGCCAAAAGTATTTAGACCGTGCGACTACTCTTGAGCTTGACCTTTTAGCCGAATTAGAAAAACCTTACGGAAAACAAAACGACAAAAAAATAGTACGCCTCAAAAAAGAATTATCCATTATTCTAAGAGCTGCGATAGCTGAAGCCCAAAATGCAAGAGCCAAAAAATGAGAAATCTCTTTTACTCACGTTTTTTGTATTTCTTTTCTTATGTCTCGCTCTCACTTTTTTCTGCATGTAGCTCCCTAGATCACGGGCCGCTAATCGAGCAAGAGCTGAGATTTCGCCCGACATACAATGGCCCCACACATACGACCTGCCTAGAGTTCATAAATGGTGATTGTATTTCTCAAGATGTTATCGTTTACGACTTTCACAACGAGTCGGATTTAAAACGCTTAAGAGACGTTAGGCTCATCTGCAAAGTGGGCGAAAGGCGCTTTTACGTTTGCGAGGATAAGCCCGCGCTATGCTCAAATTTCGAAGAAATAAAGACCTTCCTCGGCATCCCTTACGCCACGAAACTTGTGACGGAAATCCTTTACGTCCCCGAAGACATCAAAACTTTGATTGACGCAAACACTTTTTGCGCAGCGCAAGACTCAGTGTCAGAAAAAGGTATGTTCTAAAAAGGAGAAATCCTCTTACTCTAAAATTGTCTGGGAGTGCGTAGGAATTAGTTCTTGAAAAATTGCCATAGAAGAGCCTCAAGTATTTCTATTTCTTTCTTAAACCCTTAACACTCCCAGACTTTATTCTGTCACTTCCGATGTTACACTCAGGCGCTTTTGTGTTTATCATTGAGGGTATATGGCTACAAGCGGTCCGAAGAGTACAGGCGGCGGCACATGGGGTTCGATAACTGGGACGCTGACGGACCAAAGCGACTTGATTGCATATCTTGCCGCAAACTACCAACCTGTTTTTGACTTCACCGCAAGTTTCAATTCAGCTTTTTCTGCAAAGAGCACCTCGGATTTAGCCGAGGGTTCGAATCTTTATTTCACAGAAGAGAGAGTGGATGACAGAGTCAATTCTCTTTTACAGGCGGGCAGTAATATCAGCTTAGCCTATAGCGATGTATCAAATACTTTAACAATTTCTTCGACGGCGAATGCCCTCGATTTAGTTTCTTATACTTTTGCAGGGGGCTTTTAATTTATGACCGCAACACCCGTTTTTCCACAAACTATCAAAACAAATGTCGCACAGATTCTCCCCGCGGACACGACGTCTTTAAAAACGCTTGTCACTCCCGGAGCTAACGGCACTCGTGTTGATAATATCATCGTTTCAAGCACGGACACATCGGCGAAGGACTTGCAATTTGTCATTACAGTTTCAGCGACAGATTACGTCGTGGGCACGCTTTCAATCCCAGCTAACTCGGGCTTCACGAATGCGGTTCCTTTGGTATCAGTTTTTGCGCACTCTCAATTTATAGCATTCAACACCGATGTAAACGGAAATAAGCACATGTACCTCGCTAACGGCGCGGTTCTAAAAGTTAAAGCGCTAACTACTGTCACGGCAGCTAAAGCGATTTCTGTTGTGGCACAATGCGGAGACTTCTAAGTGACATCAGGACTATTCAATCCTTCTGTTAAAAATCTTTTGCCTCTAGCAAACGAGTGGAAAGCTCTGCAAACTTTTACAAAAAGTTCTTTAGGGGCCACAACTGCACCTATTTTAAAGCTTAGAAATATTTCGCCAGCGGCGAGCGGCGCTCAGCAAGTATCTCCTTCCGTCGAATTGGAAGCCCAAGGTTGGTCAACAAACTCCGGCGGCGCTAGTAAATCAATAAAATTTGATGAGCATGTTTTACCTGTTCAAGGAAGCGTAAATCCAAGTGCTATTTATAAAAAAAGATTTTCAATCGCGGGCGGAGCCTTTAGCGACTTACTAGAACTTTATACGACCATACAGGATGGCCTAAGTTATCCGTCTTTGAAAATGTACGGAATGATCGAAAGCGTGGTGAATAATTCATCCACAATAAGCACGCTTCAAAACTTTCTTTTAACTAATCCAAGCGGCAGTAAAACAAATATCGGCTTCAAATTTGGAAGCACAATTAAAGCGGGCTTTGGTATAGATGCAGGCGGAACGATTGATTATCGAGGCTTAATGCACACTTTCTTTATTGGAAGTACGGCAGAGTCCGCAGCGCAATTAATTCAGCTTTATTCGGGCGGTATCTACAATCCTCAAGCGTCTTACAACAATGGCCCCGTTACTGCGGGGCTAGCTGACATAGGCGCCACTGTTAGACTATCTAGCTACGGCGGCTTTGCGGGCAAAGGCGTCTTAGTAACAAGTGCGACGTACACCTACTCGGACGAAATGGTTGTTTACGGCGATGGCTCCGCTGCTTTTGAATGTACCGGAACGCCTACGGCTTGTGCCACATACACCAACCAAGCGACCTGCGATGCTCACGCTTTAGCTGGGTGTACTTGGTTTGCTGGTAATCCATGTAGTAGCTACAGTGGAACGAATCAGGGAGAATGCGAAGGCAATTCTGGATGTGTCTGGGAGCAAGCTCCGTGCTCAGCTGCAAACAATACCGATCAATCGACTTGCGAAAGCCAAGACGACGCCTACGGCGGCAACTGTTCATGGGATACATCTACGTGTCCCGCCATAACTGATGAGGCCACATGCAACGGAACTACGGGTTGTTCGTGGTCAGATACCTGCAGCGGTTATACGGACCAAGCCAATTGCGAAGCTAACTCTTGCACTTGGAATTTTTCGGATTGCGCCTCTAACTTTTTTGATGAATCAAGTTGCAATGCTCAATCGGGTTGTTCATGGGACGGGGTTACTTGCAATGGCCAATACAATACCTCATGCACTGGCGGAGTTTGCAACGGAAGTATTTGCAGTGGGAATTACGCAACAGGCAATTGTAGCGGAACTTATGGTTCTGTTTGCCAAGGCACCGCTAGCTGCGCAAACTTAACAGACGATGGCTCTACAGCATGTAACGCTGAGCCCGGATGCAGCTGGCTATCAGGCGCGACTTACACGCTGTTGCCCTCTTCAATTGCTAACAGGTCAAATGTTTCGAGATTTTACTACACGAAAAATATAGGCCCGAGTGGAAACATTTCCGTCGTGGCGTCTCCCGGAGACACTTTAGAAAGTTCTATTTCTTTAGCACCCGGAGATTCAGTTTTAGTTCATCATTTTAATAGACCGGCAAACTGTTCCACGTTTACAAACGAAAGTAATTGCAACGCAAACAGCGGATGCTCTTGGACATTAAAAGCCTGCAGCGATTTTGGAGCTGATGAAAGCACTTGTAATGCACAAAGCGGCAACGGTTGCACATGGGACGGGGATTCGTGCGAGGGCACTTACACGGGGTCTGAAGGCTCTTGCTCCGGAACGTATTTCTCATCAAAAAAATGGTACAAATTGGGGAGTTTTTAAATGGCGTTAAACAATCATGAAAAGCAGATATCTGCAATTTTAGCTCAGAAAAATCCAGACGTTGAGTACATGATAAGACTTTCAGGTGACGAGGTTTTTGCGCGGCAAGAAATTGAGGATAAGCACCTCTCTTTGAAAGAAGAGCTGTTAAAAGAGAAAGAAAGCCATGAGTCACACATAGCTACGCTCACGACTAGACTAGAAAAAATCTCTCTCTTAATCTCGTCCATAGAGGAAATACAAAATGGAAATGAATGAGAAAGAATTGCTTAGCTTGATATCGAGCGGGCAAAAAGTCGCAATTAAAGTTTGGATGAATGACTGTCCCAAGTGCGATGAGTTTAAGCCCGTGTTTGAAAAAGTAGCCGCTGAGCAAATCGGGACTATCGCGGATAACTTCGCATGTTTTAACTTGCCTGCTAGACCCGACCCAAAACTCGGTAGCAGCGAATTTAAAAAACTTTACATGAAGCCCAACCCCGGAAGCAATTCAATCGGCGCTCCCGCGGTTATGGTATTTGAAAAAGGTGAATTGAAATCTCGTCATTATGGAAAAATGAGCGAGGCAGAATTGATTTCTTTTATCGCGGTTGGCGCAGAGCCATTGAACGCCCAAAAAGAAAAAGCTAAGCAAGAATTGATATTGCTGTTCGCAAGACGCGGAGAGCTTTCTATGCTTTTAGAAGAACTTCCGCACCTCGATGCTAAAATAAATCAGATTAAACAATTTTTAGGTGCGCAGTGAATCTAAAACCTAATGACATTATTCCTTTAGTGCTTCAGCTCTTTGACAACGCCACAAATAAATTTGTGCGCGCAGTGGTCAGGGATAACTCGGACGCAGAAATTTTAGGGAGCCCTTTTACTCTGGTCCACGAAGCTAATGGGCTCTACACCAACAGCACGGCGCTGATGCCCAATAAGCCTTTCGTGTCAGTGCAGTATTTAGTTTACGACGACGCGGGGTTCACTACTTTTTCTAGCACCCATTCAAGCACAAGCATTGAGATACCTTTAGAGTATTCCTCAAGCTCATGCGCTGTCGAAGGTGTGGTCGAAGACAGTACTGTCCTAAGTGGTGTTGTCGAGAGCGCTGAAGTTTTGACGGCTACTGTTTGCGAGTGCGATTAAAAAAAGAAGGAAAAATATTATGTCAGATTTTATTCAAATTGTTAAAGGCGAAGACAAGACTGTTAAAGTGAATCTTAAAAAAGAGGATGGCACTCCTTACGCTCTTGCGGGCGTGACTGCCGTAACTATTAGTTTTCCAAAAACTGACGGCACGGCCCTCGATAAAACGGGCTCAATCGTTTCAAGCGACGCCGGACAAGTGCAGTGTATCTTAGACAACACAGACACCGCCTCTCTTAAAGAAGGCAAGCGTCAACCGATGTACGTCACCCTTGATAAGACCGCAGACAAATTGATTGTGGTCACGGGTCTTGAGACGGCGTGCAGCATTGTATCGAAGCCGTTCTAAGTTAGAATCAAGGTACAGGGAGAAAATTTATGTTTGAAAAATTTATTGAATTACTGAATGACCATGTCGTGCAGGCCGTCGCTGTTTTCCTTTTGATGAGTCTCGAATATTGGCTCGGAAAAACAGAACTTGTTAAGCCCGGCTCGACGCTCGAAGCCATTCTTATGGGCATCAAAAAAATTCTTGACCTTGTCTTTAAACCAAAGCCTAAGGTTTAATTTAAAGAATGCTCGCTCTGCGAGCAGATACTTATACGTGTTCCGAAAAAGGGGCCTTGGGTTTCTCAACAGACTTAGGGCCTCTCCCCAAAAGGGAGACTAAAAGAAACAACATGGATGACGACACCGCGAAGCCTAGATACATTTTCCGATACCACATTTACTCTTTAAACCCCGACGGCAGCGAGGGGCTATTCCTCGGCGACGTTTATGCCTACACGGCAGACGAGGCCCTAGAGGACGCAGAGCGGGCCTTCCTAAAGCAATTCAAGAACGGCGTGAAAGTTGTTGACGCCTCTCTCAACTAAGGGCTAATACGGCCCATGCCTAGACGAAGTGAAGTCGTGAAAGTCGTCGTAAAGATATCTTTCCCTAGAATTCTAACCTAGGGCCTAGGCACTTCAGCTTACCCGTAAGGAAGCAAACAAAACGGGGTCTTAACAAACAAAACGACAATTCAATAGTTTACATCGTCGCTTTTCTGTACTAATCCGAAGCCGCTTGGGTTATTATATATGTATGAAAAGCAAAAAAGGTGCGAAACAAATAAAAGAGACGATACAAAAACTTGTAAAGAAACTAACCGGTGCGACACCCGGAAAAGTCCGAAGTCTCAAGGCCGCAAAAAAGAAAGGGGGCTCGAAATGAGCCCAGAACATTTTTTCATGTTGGCTAGGTACAAAGAACTTCAGAGAAGAAAAAGAGTCAGAATGTTTTTCAGCGCGCTTCTCTTAGCCCTTCTTTTCTTATCTCTCTTTGCTTGCTCCAAAAAACAAAGCGGCGGCATTTGTCCCGCTAACGAATCTCTGCCTGCAGCTACCGGCGCGCCTACTGTTTTAATTATCGGCGACTCTATCTCTATTGGGTACACGCCTACAATTGAAGCGGCACTTTCTCCCACATACGATGTCGTGCATAACCCTTGCAACGCGATGACGTCCTCATGGACAGCGCAAAACATAGACACTTGGCTTGCGAGCCGAAGTTCTTTTGAAGCTATCACTTGGAACAACGGCTTGTGGGATATCGCGGATTGGGAAAATGTTTCGGACTCAGACTATGCGGCGAACTTGCACGCGATTGCGCAAAAGATAAAAGCGAAGACTGCGCATCCACTTTTTATTTTAACGACCGAAGTTTTGCCTGCGACACCACATAGGAACAACGCCGACGTGGTGAATAGAAACAATATTGCTCGCGACGTGATGGCTCTTGAGGGGATACCGGTGCTTGACCTCTACAGTGTTTCGCAAACAATTGTTAGTGAGCACGTAAGCCCCGACGACGTTCACTATACCGATGCAGGTTCGCAAGTGTTGGGCGAAGCGGTGCTTGATAGTTTAGATACATTGTTTGGGATTAATTAAAGGAAGGTGCAAAAATGAACACGCCTAAATCAGTAAAAGAATATTTTTCCAAAATCGGTGCCGAGGGCGGCAAGTCGAAATCAAAAAAGAAAGCAAACGCCGCAAAAGAGAACGGCCTAAAAGGCGGACGTCCTAAGAAGAAAGCGAAAAAGAAATGAATAAAAGCGAGGCAATTTTATGAGTGATAAGAAATATGAAATAGCACATGCTGAACGCAATCAATTAAAGGCAGAAGATTTAGATTTTATAGCAAGATGGCTAAGAACCATGAACGATATAACCAGTGAAAACATTCGAGGAAAAGTCAACGGAATATCCATTAACTTTACAGGTAAGTTTATTGCTATTGATGCGAATGGATTTATTTCAGTGCAGAAAGTAGAGCGATAAAATGACCGATAACAAAGAGCGCGAGCTTAGAAAGAGTGAGTTTAAATGTTAGTAATTACATTAAAAGCAGGAGAATTTTTTTCTATTGGAAATGACATTCAAATACAAGTTGTATCAATACTTGAAAATTCAGGTATACGAATAGCAATTAAAGCCCCATCAGATATGAAAATAACAAGACCTTTTACTAGAAAAGAACCGCGCAAAAATGGTGACAAATGACAAACAACAAAGAGCGCGAGTTAAATCATAGAATCGTGTTTAAGGAAGGGAATGTATGACAACTCCAGAAGAACGTTACCGTTCAATTATATATGCAAGACAGTTTTTAGAAGCATTAATGGACCCAAGGCAAACTAAAAAAATACCGAGTGAAATTCGTAAAAGTGCATTTTGGAGACTTGAACATTTCCCGAGTGAATTCGACTTAAAGCTTCTTCGAGAAAAATGCCCTGAAATATTAGGTAACGTGCCCCCCGAGCCAAAGGATAGGAGCGAGTGAATGAGTGATCAAAAGCTATCCGACACAGATAGATTAAATAAGCTTTCTCAAGCGGAAAAGTTAATCTGCGAAGTTGAGTTTTCTTATCCGCCACAAAGCTTCGAAAGAAGGTCTCTATATAAAGTCAGGTGCGACACTTTTTCGTATACTTCGGTAATTGAAGCCATCAAGGGTCAGTTACTCAGAAACATTTATAACGATAAAAAAGCAAAAGGAGAAATTTCCGAATGACTGACGATGTAAGGGGAGAGTTTGAAGAAATAATGGATAAAATATTCGGCACAGAGCCGAGTAGATATTCGCCATGGAATAAAGAATTATTTTTAGAAATGTTTAACGAAGCCTACGCAAAAGGCAGGCAGTCTGTTTTGGATAAGATTCCTAATGAGCAATTAGTAGATACCGAAATTTTAAAAATATTAAAGTTAGATTTTACTCATACTTATTCTCTTAAGGTATTTTACAAGTGGCTTATATCAAAGCTAAGCGACGACAAGGGCGGGTGAGGATATGAGATATAGAAAAAAACCAGTAGTGATTGAGGCTATAAAATGGACAGGAGAAAACCGAGATGAAATAAAAGATTTTGTTAAAAAAGATTTTTCGTTTCATACAGACACTCAAAAACGCGACTGTGTTGACCTGTACATATTCACATTAGAGGGTCATCATAAGGCGAACGTTGGCGACATGATAATCAAAGGCGTTAAGGGTGAGTTTTATCCATGCAAGCCTGATATTTTTGAAATGACTTACGAACCCGAACAAAGCCA
>ERZ724505.389-NODE-389-length-28655-cov-17.309196_pt1 | contig 28655 bp, 44 predicted proteins | sample MGYA00376038_ERZ724505 | MGnify/ENA primary metagenome ERZ724505 (study PRJEB28724, sample SAMN07190884) | wastewater metagenome | isolation source: effluent of sewage treatment plant in Hong Hong | place: Hong Kong | collected 2016-03-17 ...
CAGCGCCACCACCGCCGCCGCCGTAGGCCGTGGCAATCGTACCAAACGTAGTATCGCCGCCCTGCCCTCCAGCGTTTCCGCTCGCGTTACCTGCATTGGTTACGCTCGCCCCTGCTGTACCGCCAGCGCCAATTCCGACAGGCACGACACCCGTGGGGTACGCAGCAAGTACTTCGGCGCGTGTTAGCACAATCTCCCGCTTGCCAGCACCACCACCGCCAGCGCCTCCAGAGCACACAACGCCAGCGCCTGACGTGCCGCCAGACCCACCGCCGCCCCCGGCACCGATGAGGATTACGCGAACAAGTTGTGTTGTGGCAGCCATAGTGAAATCACCGCTACTTATAAACTTAGTAGCTCTCGCAGCACTTCCACCCCCACTAGATGCGAAATTAGCAACACCTATTGCTTGTGCAACAATCATGCCAGCACCTCACTAATAACCTGCACCGTATAACTACCTCCAGAAATGCTGGTAGGGGTGACACGAATAGCATCGAGACAGCCTTGTACAATAAATGCTTTTGTATTGGATGCCATATTTACAGACAATTGTGTACTACCATCACTTGACAAAAGGTTAAACCACTTACCAGCAGCTTTATATTCAAAAGCCAATGTCCCGCTTGTAGCATCACCGCCTACAGAGATTTGGTTAATAAACCCGCTCTCTTCCATCTCGATTGTCTGTACACCATCTGCCTGAACTTTGCCAGTTGCAGAATACATTTTTACGGACATTTATTATTCCTCTCCTTTACCAAGTTGCAATAGCTGCACGTTTCCACGTGTCAGTAGCCGTACAGATATAGATATAGCTGCTGTCCACAGCCCAATCTCCAGATGTACCCGTATCACTAGCTGAAGCTGGGGCTGCTACAAAACGCTTACCGTACAGTTTCCAATATGCTGTTTCAGAAGCAGGGTTTTTGTTAGTGCCAGTTTGAATGGAAACGTAGATGTTGCCATTGTATGTAACAAAGCTACTGCCATTTTGGTATTCAATCGTTGCCACCCATTCAGGAATACCTTGCTGCATGAGGTATGAAATGGCTTGGTCTTGGCGATTCTCAATGAAGTTCCAGTAAGCGAATGTTGGTTTTTCAACCACCCACCCTTGTTGAATCTTACCATTGGTAGGGGTGGACACTGTTCCTGTGCTGCCCCATTTGTATGTATAATCCGGGCGTGTCTCTTTAGACATAGTGTTTCCCCTTATTTAGTGTAGACAATGAAGTTATCAATATAGCCGCTATATCTGTTGGAATTTAGAGCACCCCCGATTGTAAATCCGTTCTTGCCAGTACCAGATGTCGGGTAGCTTGTCTCTGGTCTATAGGACGATGTTGCCACAAGAGAGGAATCCAGATAGACTTTCCACACTCCACTCTCCCTCACTACTTCAAGATTTTTCCATGTGTTGATGAAAGAAGATGTAGTGTAATCAGCTATACCGGTATTGGTGTTATCCCGTAGCGAAATTAGATAACTTCCACCGCCAACATTCAAGATACGGATACAATAACCGAACGTGGAATTTACAGACTTCATCCACAGATAATCGTCTCCAATACTGGTTGGCCTCATATCGCAGACAATCTTTATATCACCAGAGCCAATGTTGAAATCGGCATTGTTAACATTATAACCGTCTGTAAATACACGCCCATTCTGATTGGCGTACATGCTGTATCCACCCTCTACAGATTGGGCATTACTTGTAACTGCCCCGTAGCTGACAGGGGAATGTCTTCCTGTGCTATCGTTGAAGTTATTGTTAAACTTCATCTCAAGCACTTTATTCCATGAGGAGACGGGAGTCCCTCCCTGATTAACAATACCTAATGGGAACATTATTGCGCTCCGATAACACGCATCTCTGTCGTGGATACAGCAACGAGGGTTTTAGCTTCATTCTGTGTTGTGAATACAGCAGTGCCAGTTAATGTAGCCCCACTTCCAGCAGACAATGTAACGACACCCGCACCACCCTGAACAATCGTCACAGACTCACCAACACCTACACCGAGACTGGTGGGGGTGTTACAAGTAACTGTAATAGATGAGCCATTGGTACAGGTGACAATCTTCCTGCCGGAAGGTGTCCAATCCGTAGCTGCAAGCGTATAGGTTGTGCCTGTTTGAGCATTGATGACGTAAGCAGTCTCATAAACCCACGCAGAGCCGTCATACAGCAACGTTCCCTTCCTGCCGTTGTCATACACCCTCCACCCGGCTTTAGGGGCGTAGAATGTCCATCCAGCGTTAACGTATAAGGCAATCTTATTAGTTTGTCCAGACCAAGCCCCAGATGCTCCAGAAGGAACAACATACTTGTCCCCGGCAGTGGGACTACCCGGAGGGGTGGCAGTGGATGCTGAAAGAACATATCCGTTCAACAAACTATCCACCATTAACAGGTTGGCATCGTTTTCCGTATTCCAATTATCTTCGCCATAATCCCAAGCATATTTCAATCCAAGAGAAGGGCCAGTAGATGCAGTCATTGTTTATTCCTCAAATAAGTTCTGCGATGTATCCACCGCCTTCAATTGTTGACTTTCCGTATGCTTCCCCGTAAGCCAACCCATACCCTGTTGAATATCCTGCCAATGGCTGTGCTGTAGGGTCTTCATACATTCCGAAATACGACTCCTCAAAGAACACATATTCGACAGCAACACTAATCGAAACAGGGACAATACTGCCTTGACTGCTTAATCCAGTTAGGAAGTAACGTTGAAAGTCAGTGAGGGTGTTTTGTATTTCAAGCGTAACGTGGGCATTAGGTTGTTCAACCAACCTGCTTGTTGTATTACCAGTGATGAAATTGAGTCCATCAATAATCGCTTGTGGGGTGGCTCTTGTAGAATTGGCAATAATGCGTGCCTTGATGATAAACCTGTAAGTTTCATCATCCACTGTAGCACTACTACCTTCCTCTTGCAGCCTGCTACGAAACACACCACCCACTGTAGAATCACTTAATGTGCCGAAAGGTTCAGCAGCCGTTGCTCCATCAAACCCAAAATAAGGGAAAGCATTGTAATTTACCAGTGTGCGCGGTTGTCCAACAATATTACCAATCAAGTCAAGTTGAGCACCCGTGGCTGTGTTGATGCTGCGGAGTTGCATCAAGTCTTTATAAACCGTCTGCAACTCATTCAGATAATCCATAACCAGCTTCAAGAAAGCATCAAATACCGGCTTGTTCTTGAATTGCTCAGTAACTCTCCCCCTCCCTTCTGCCAGATAATCAATCTCGGTAAAAGCATTTGTTGTCATTGTGCTTCTCCTTTTGAGATTAACTATTCACGACAATGTCATCTAACGTGATTGTTGCGCGTTTGTAATAATCAACAGCCACGTTGGTTGTAGCAACAGGAGGATCAACGTCATCCACTTTCAAGGCAGTGACATAATGTCCAGCCACCGTGTTGATTGGTGTGTACAGACGGCTATAAATAACATCTTCACCAATCTTCAAGCCATTAATATAATCATAGATAGCTTGCTTGATTTGATCATCACCATTCGCCGGATATGCGGAGTCTGTCGTAACATCCACCTCAACATAGATAGGAAGGTCAGTTGGTCTATCAAATGAGATGGTGTGGATTACGCCTTGGTTGTCTGTGACACTCTCCACCACTGTTCCATAACTCAAGATACCAGCCGGTTTGTTGTCCCAGATTGCCTTGGCAATATCAATGCTACTACCACCCAACACAATTGGGTAGAAAGCGTGTGCGGGGACTGGAGGGGAAATCAGCGCCGTATCTGTTTCATTCTCATAAATGATGATTTGCTCCACACCATCAACTTTGAGAACAGCCGCGTAGATAGCCTCATAAGTGTTCACACTGTCTTGGAACTTAGCCAAAGCATAACGTGTACGTAATTCACTGTCTGTTTCAACGTTAGTTCCTTCAACAGCAGCAGAAGGATTAGTGACAGTATCCCACCCAATAACAGGAGATTGAATACTCTGAATCGTATTAGCAGATTGTACATTAGGGCCAGTCTCTGTACACGTAGCACTTACACTCTTCTTAACTTTGCTAATATCCCAATCTGTACCTACATCAAACGTGCAAGTGTATCCTTGATTAACCTCTTGAATAAGGGCTTCACTTCCAACGAGTGTAGCTGTCAAGTAGGTGTCGTGATTGGTATTAACCTCTGCGATTATAGCATTGACAATTTCTGATTCAGTAGCAGAGCCATCAGAAGTAATAGTAACAGTGACAGGAACAGTATTGATACCAGAAATCTGATAGGTAAAACTGTAAGCCGTAGAATTGGCAACAGCGGCTGGAGCAATCTGTACCGCAACACACAACTCTTCATCTAATGTAATCTCGCTGCCTGTGCTAAATACTTTACCAGTTGACGTAGAGCGAACATTACTGTCCACCGGAATAATTGTCCCATAATCGCCATAGCAAACCAATTCTGCTGTAGAAGCCGTAGCACTAAGTCTAGCCACGCCACCAGTTAACGTGATGTTCTCAAGGGCATTGCCAGAGGCTTGATTAATGTCGTAAGCAGAATATACATCTTGTGCCACTTCCCACAAATCTGCAAGAGGTGCTGAGAACAGCTTGATAAACCTGCCAAGGACAGACGTATCAGATGTGTTTACAATATCACCCGGCTCAACCAGAGAAGCAAACTCACTTTCTGCTTTGGCCTTCAGTTCAGCAATAATATCATTCAGGCGTTTTACCGTGAAGCCTGTATCAGAAAGTCCAGCCACTTATGTTCTCCTTAATTGGTTGGCGTAAGCACAAATGTAATAGCAGAAGATATAGCCCCATCTTCAGTCCTGACGCGGAATGAGCAACTGAACTTACGGTCAGTGGAGATGGAAGATGTGTAGGAAACAATCTGTAGCGCATCTGGCTCTTTGAGGATGGCGTCTTGAATAAGGGCATCTACGGCCATCTTGCTTCTGTTCTTACCCATCACCCTATTCCACCAGTCAATACCTAACGTGTTATCCATAAACCACTCCCCTTGGAATGTGTTCAAGCGGATACGTAGGCGTTGTGCTAAATCTTCAGCACCAATGCTAGTGGTTTGTGCATCTCCGTTGACAAGATAAATGTCCCCATCTTCATCTAGTTTAATGTCCATATAATCTCACCCTCATAGTGGTGGGGTTGGGAGGGTTAGGCTACACGATTGGAACTGGTTAGCCTTATCGTTTATCTTGCTGATAAGAGTAGTGATGGCTACAGTGCGGGCAGCTAACTGTGTTGGGTATGCAAGTGCTGGCGCATACAACGGCGTTAACACCCCATCTATCAGTCCAGTAATCCAATCAATAACATCATCAATAGATGCAGGAGCTTCCAGCAGGGCTGCAATCGGTGCAAGTTTATCAAGCTGATCTTGAATTGCTGTATTCTCTGCATACAGGGAAGTAAGGATACGTTCTGCTGTTTCCTGTAACTCTTTACAACTCCCTACTTTATCAATATCTTCACCTAGCTTTTCGTATTGGTCTAGGTTGATAACACCGGAGCCTTGTGGATTCATGGTTATTCTCTTAAATAATGTTTGTGATTATTCCGTCCGCAACGGTTACAATCTGGCCTAATGGGGTGGTGAAACTTCCTGTAGCACCAACACCGACTGTGACATTACCAGTGTTAATCAAGTTGCCGTCAATCTTCGTGGAAGAGGATATGTCAATTTGACTACCATTAATCTCAACCTTCCCTGTAGACTTAAGCCGTATTTCACATTCTTCTGCTGTGCCGAGATTATGTGCTACAACGACATCATCTGTTGAGTGGGTTAATGTGCGCTTGCTTTGCTGATTGACAGCCATGCCGAACGGGAACAAACCGGGAATAGCAATAGCGTCCCTCTTATCAAACCTTCTATAATCACTAGGAGGTTGTGTTGTTCCATCACCCGACTTGAATACATCGATACAGGATTGTGCAAATACCAACAGCACTGTATCACCAGCGTTGATTGGGAATGTAAAGGCAGATGTAGATGAAGATGGAAACATCACCTGTACAGACAAGATGGTGGGAAACTCTGCGCTATCATCCCAATCAGGAAATACGTTGTTGATTAGAGGCTTTACGGCCACGCGCTGTTCTTCAGCATCTTCCACCTGCATGATCTTTGCAGGGATGGCTGTAAATACATTACGCATCTGATAATCGAACAATGCCTTGACAGCACTTTCAAACGTCATGTCTGTCATGTTATTTCCTCTTATTCCAATTCATCTGCATTAACGCTATCGCCCCACAACTCCATATACCACTCACCACCTCTGCTATCACCCTTGAACGTGACAGAGCGAACACGGTAGAAGGAGTTGAACATATCATCGTCCGCAACCACCTTAAACAGCCCGTTAGGGCGTATTTCAGGATTGAGTAGCGCCTTCACCCGGATTCCGTATCTCCTAGCCTTAAAACGGCTTACCTTGCGTGGTGTTCCATCCTTCTTTGGCTTCAACACTTTTGTAGGCGGAAGAAACTGTTCATTCTCTTTGTCAAGAGCTTGCCCTGTAGCCTTGCTCACTTCCTCGCTATCAATGTAAGGAATGTCAAGTAATCCACTGTCCTTGGATAGAACAATTGCTTTTTCTTGCTCTCCACCATTTAGGCTATAGCGGTCAGTGACAATCAATTCATTGTCAATAATCTTCCATTCAATAGCGTATGTAGATGCAATCTCATCCAGCACTTGCTTACCCGTACCATAGGCAGGATAGCCAAACTGACACTTAAGCTTTCGCCACTCCCCTTTATTTGATTTAGAAAAAGCTAGGTCAAGCTGCTTGGCAATCTCTGCCACTATATTCTCAAGATAAATATCAACAGGGAATGAATAATTCACTTTCTTGATTGCAAGGTTTGTGAAGTTAGGGGCTAATTCAAATGTTGTTATTCTATCAGCGCCCTGTTTCGTTGTCCTGATATTGATGACATCCCCTGTCACAATATTCTTGATATTGCCTTTATACCCTGCTGTAAGTGTTAGTGTCCCGTAGCGGGTGTTGATCTTCTTCAGCGTGTCATCTGACAGGTTGGAAATTGAAACTGTTCCTTTGTTTGTCTTTTCCTTGTTGTCCACATACATTTCAATATCAAACTGAATACGAAGGGAATTAACTTGAATGATAGTACCATCTTCCGGGTTCTTAAATGTGAGCAAGTAGTCCCTGTCCCACTGAACATTTTCATACTGCACAGCCATTTAATTACTCCGTTTATGCTACATAGCTAAACACAAAATTATCAGAAATACTCTTTCGAGTATCGGCGTTATCCTCTACTGTATCTGAAATAGGTGTCATGTAGAAAACACCTGTTAATCCATTTGCATACATGGTACTGGTTTTCATAGGATACATTACAATGCACTTCATTCCTTCAATTACAGAAGTACCATCTTGCAGTTTAACTGTAAAATGATAGTGTTCTGTTCGGTAGTTCCAGAAGAAAGAAATGTTACACAAGATGTTCTCCAGACTAATAGAGAAAGAGAATGCCACATCGTTTGTTACAGGGATGTATGTTGATGTAATCATTGAATAGCATTCCTCTTACGCTTGGCTTCAATATCTTGTCTTAGCTGAGCGTTCGTGGCTTGCGCCTCTTGGCTCTTATCTACCCAGTATTCATATCCAGAGTTGCTTTCTCTTTCTTCCGTAGACACTGTACCTTTTGTACCAGATACATTTCCTTTACCGGCTGTGCCAGTACCTTGACCGGCTACTGTAGTTGGTATTATTTTATCTGCCTCTGCTTGCGTCACCTTAACTTTTACAACGTTCACTTGCTCAATAGAGATATTAGGATAGACCGCATACCCACCATCAGGAGATGTGTCAAAAGACAAATCGGTAATAACGCAATTGTCATATTTAACAATAAGGGAATCTTTCTCCCTTACGATATATCCAAGTACAGATATAATTTCCTTGGAGCGTTGGATACTGATTAGTCGCTGACGTACAACATCCATTGATGCTTTTACAGATGTGTTCGTATCGTTATCCTTGCCAGCATAGTCACTCGGTACTGGTTCATTGGACAGCGCAGGACTACCATCTGTACCCACCCTTCCCATGCTACTTGTGCGATTATAATCATAACCGGGAACAGCAACGTTCGCAGCATCTTTCAATGGATTCCAGAAGTTATAATCAGTGACAACCCCTTGAATCCGAATCTTCAGGTTCTCGGTAATAATGTTGTCACTAATCTTGCTTCCATCCTCTACAGGGTGGCTTGTTACACTTCCTTGATAGGATTCAGAAAAGGACAGGATGCTATCAAACAGGATAACATCATTGTTTTGTGTTTTTATGACGTAAATCATGTTGTATTTATTCTCCTGTCATTCCTTGTTATCCAAATACACCTAATCCACCAAGTCGCAATCCTTGGCCAACACCAACACCAAACTCCCTTATATCTCCACGCTGTAACGCATCTTTAGCCGAAGTTGGAAGTTCGTTGAAATTGATGTCGAAGTTCATTATAGAGGATTGCGGTTTCTCCATTGCAGGGGTTGCGGGTTTCTTAGGTTCAGAATAAAAGTTTGCTGGATTATTATCGAGAGTGATATTCTGATTAATCCAGCCAGCAGCTTCACCAATACCTACACCAACTGCATTTACACCTTTAATCAGATGACCAATACCGGGTGTGTTCAAAAGAGCATTCCCGATATTCCTGAACGACTGAACAGCAATATATTCAAGATCAAGCCAGAATAACTCAATTCTTAGTCCTATGTTTTCAAGACTAAGCATCAAGAATGTCAGCGCAGTTTGTACGGTGTAAACCCAATTCTTATCTCCACTGATATATTCATCAATAGATTTGAACACATACAAAAATCCTGTTATGACGGCTGTCAACTTTATCATTGCACCATGCGCTGCCCATACACCCATGACCCACCAGCGAAGCGTCAGTGCGGAGCGATATGCGGATTGTCCAGCCAAGCCTAAAGCAGCAGCGAGAGCCACTGTTACGGCTGTTGTGGCTATGATAGCACCATTATCCCCGATCACTTTGAACAACTCTGTAAACTTTTTTGCAGTCCATGCAAGCAATTTGAACAGCGGTGTCAGCACTGTAATCAGTTTACTCAACAGTCCGAACATCTCAGTCAATAATTCATCCAATCCGCTTTCCATCATTACTTTGGAAAACTCTCGCATTTTATTGTTGAAGCGTTCTTGTGCTGCGGCAGACATTTTCAGTTGTTTCTGGAACTCAGGAGAGGATTGAGCAAAGTTACCCATTGCTTCCATTGCCTTAACAACAACGTCAGTTCCAACTTGCCCGTTCTCCATCATTTTGAACAAACCTTGAACATCTGTTCCTGCGGCTTGTGCAAAATACTGTATCACACCGGCGGCGTGTTCACCTAACTGTCCCTTCAATTCTTCAGAGCTAACTTTTTGCTTGTTGAACATCTGTTCAATTGCTTTGTTGGCAAGGTTAATCTTTTCAGCACTCATTCCCAACAAACGGAAATAACTTTGAGCGCCCTTGAAACTCTTCTGAAGGACATCTGTTCCAAACTGAGCTTTACCAGACATGAACATCTTGGTATAGCTTTGTCCCATGTCTAGTATGGAAATACCAAGCTCATCTGCTGTCTGTTTTACAAACTTCAAGTTGCTATTGAATGTTTCAGTGTCGCCGGAGATTGCTTTAAGCATATTCTCCATCTGCACCATTTCACGACCAGTGGCAACCAATTCCTTAAAACCGTAACCGGCAGCAACAGCATTGAACAATCCCATACCAGTAGGGAGCATAGGGCGTAGGAACGCAGCAGGGCCGCTTTTAGCCACCCCAGACGCTCTCCCCCAATATCCTACGTATTGGTTTGATCCATTGCCCCCTCCCCCTCCTGAGGGCCTTCCTGCCCCTGTTCTAGCCCCACCATACCCTGCACCAGTATTACTGATGGCACTAGAGGGAACTTGACGGAAACGGCTAATACCGGCTGTAGCAGCTTTCAGTCTTTCAAAGTTGATAGCCAACAGCCCGATAGCATTGGCGTATTTTACAACTTCATTTTCGCGTCCAGTGATGGCTTGATGAAGTTTGAATATGGAAGATGCAAAACTGTCTGCCCAATGTGTTGAACGTTGTGCCTGCCCGCTGACAGCGGTTTGCATATTGTTGAGATGTACAACGCCCTTTTCAATCCCCTCCATCCACTTCGTAACACCCTTGGTGTCAGTCATTTTCTGGAAGGCTTTGAATTGTGCCGTCAACCCTCTAAGCTGATTCTTTAGATTCCCTGTTTGTATAGCGGCTTCTTTCAGGCTTACCTTCAGGTCAGCCATCTCCTTACGGAACTCAGTCAGGCCATCCTTATCTACCTTAAACCCTACAGTAGCAAATAGCTTTGCCAGTTCCATGCGCTTTCTCCGTCACGTTATTCTTGTTTTTGGCTTCTGCGCCTACTGTCCTCTCTCAAGGCAGCATTTACATCCATCATTTCCAGCATGTCATAAAAGTCGGGAACGCTGTACATTGTCTGAAGTTCATTGTACGTACAATATCTTTCTTCAGCAGACAAGAGATTGAGGATACGAATATCAATTGTAAACTTCTCTTCAATCTCTTTATACAAACGTCTTGTACCTGAATCTAATTCAGACTCGCTAGAGTTTAAGCCCCGATGCCTAAACCTAGCTTTGAAAAAACATCTGCAAAGTTGAACTTCAGCACTTCCTTAACCAAGTCAAAGATAACGCCATATCGTCCGGCAAACTCTTGGTCAAAGTTGATCGTAGCCGTTCCCTTGGTAACGCCAGACAACAGTTCCTTGATAAGTGCTACAACATCCACCTTATCAAACTGTTCAATTAGCACAGTGATAGCGGCAGACAATACGGCCTCTTGTGCATTCTCATCTTGTGCTGCCTTTTGCAATTCCATAAAGGACGGGCCAAGCAGCTTCATTAGCTTCACTTCAATGCCAAGCCCTTTGGTTGCGAGGAATTGAGTGATTTTATAATCGACACCATCAATGTGGACATCAAGTTGTTGAATCGCCATGTTAGTTTGTTTCCTGATTTAATAGATTAGATCAGTGAGGGACGTAAACTCAAGTGTGTTAACAACAAACTGCCATTCAGTGTCATTCACCTCCGCTTCTCTGATAAGATCAGGGGCAGATGTAATATAACCTGTAGACGAAATGTTTGGTGCTGCACCACTAGAGCCGTTGCTGCTCACTACTTCAACTCGCAAGAATGAGTTGGCATTTACCTCGGACGAGGCGTATAGACGCTGCAAGACTTGATTGCTTTCGCTTGTCTGCAACAGTTTGACAATGAGTCTAAAGGGACGGGCAAATTGCTTCACCCTTGTGGAATAGATTGGGTCAATCCCGTCTACATTCTTGTAGGCATCATTCCCTCTATTCACACGGATTGATGTAACACCTGTCAGAGTGTATCCACCAATGATAACGAAATTCTGTGAAGGATCATATACGGTAGAGGACATATTATAAACTCCTCACTATTCGTGCAAGATTACGGCTTCCTTCGTATGCCGTTTGCAACAATGAAAGAACAGCTACAGCTTCTGTAATACCTGATAAATCTTCAGCATTACCGCCAATGATACACTCAACATCATTGCACATAAACACCCATTCTCTTGTGGCCAGTGATTGACCAAACTCCAACTCAGGAAGTTGTTCAATCCAGACATCCTTGGCAAAGAACATTGTGGTTCCGCTGTTATCTTTGATAATCAGGGGAAGGAATTGCAAGGCTTTGATGTCTGCACTAAATAATAGTTTTTGAACACCATTAAGCAGGTCATTACTTTGGCTAGATTGAGACAAGAATATGCTCACTTGCCATTTGCTGTATTTCTGTTTAGTGACAGCAACGCTACCATCCATTGCTCGTTTGCTCGTGTACACAGGATCAATTCGATTTATCCTGACAACATTATCAGAACTAAACCCTTCAATCGGCACACCAGCAAATGTAATGCTAATATCGCTAGGGGAATATGTATACACTCTTTCCTTCTCCTTAGATTAGGGTGGGGAATCCTTTCCCCTTATTGTTATTCCCTAGAAACTGCTTAGGCCCGCCATTCCGTAGGAACAACACCACCAAGCAATTCAATCGCAGCCGCATCTTCAGGAGAGATGAGCGAATTACCACCAATGATGTCATCCATTTGAGTGCAATGGAAAACCCAATCACGATTGTTCAAGCTGTTTCCGTATTGGCTGTTAGGAACAACACCGATATAGGCTTCCTGAGCAAACGCCACGGAACGACCAGAGCCATCCTTAACAGTGAGGGTGAACAGGCCAGAGCTATTCTTACTTGCTTTATCGTTCAGATACAGCATAGTGAGAATATCATTGGAAGCACTGCCTTGACCAAGAGATACAGTGACCTTACCGGAAGTGTTAGCCTTATAGACACGAGTGGCGATGTTATCAACGCCAGTTACGTGTTCGTAGGTTTCACTGTCACGCTCAACATTAATGTGGCTGTCTTCAGCATAACCAGCAATAACGTGAATAAGGCCAGTAGACTCTTGGGAAAGTACAACATTAACGTCAGACGGAGAATACGTCGAAGTACGAGTAGATGCCATTTTCTTTATTCTCCTTATTAAGCAGTCACAGTGCCAGTGATGCCATCAACGTACATAATTGCACCAGCAAGGCGGGCAGTGAACGTAACGTCAGGCAGTACACGAGTGGCACGGACAGCAGACGAAATGTTCAAGACATTCGGCACACTGACAACAGGGGCAGGACTATCAGCCAATCCACCCACCTGAATGCCTTCAGCCAGTACACGGCGAATCTCACCTTCAATGACGGCAGCACCTTTACTGGTGTAGCCAATCTTCTTGCTATTGATTTGCTGGAACCAAATACCTTCTTGGATACGGGCCTTCAGCCAGAAGCAGAAAATAACAACGTCGATCCATTCTCCCACACTAACTTTGCCACCAATCACAACATCACGACCACCAATACTGGCTTCGTATGTAGAACCATTCTTGCCCTTAATGTAATTAGCTTCAGAGCTATTGAGCGTGTCAGCAGTAATGCCAGAAAGCGTTTTGTAGCACCAGTGGTTAGAGCCGGGTTGTTTTGGGGCAAAATAACCAACCCAAGCACACTCAATGAAATTGGTGTCGGCAGCCGCATTCCAGATGTAGAATGTGTTATCGTAATTCAAAGCCTTCACTTTACTGAAAATATCAGACGTAGAAGATGTTTTCACACCACTTGCTTGGCTGGAGAAAACATACACCTTCTCAAGCGTTTCAACAGCAGCAGCAATATCCAGAACGTCAGCATCAACATGAGATTCAGTGGACAACACAAACCAAGTGTCATTCAGATTCTGAACAGCAGTGATAGTGTCAGCCCATTCTTCAGTAGCAGCATCGTTAGCAGACGACAGGTTGGCACTCAACCCCTTCAGTTCATAGCCAGTACCGGCAACGGAAGGGGCAATAGTGAGGGTGGTTGTACCGCCAGTAGTGATACCAGTAACACCAGCAGAGACAATAGCAGCCTTCAGGCCAGTCACAATCTCAGCAGCAGTGGCAGAGCTATCAGCCGTGAAGCTAATGGCCTCTCCTTCCAGAGTGAAAGAGTAGGTGGCATCATTAACAACAGTTGGGGTGATTGTTACGCCAGGAACTTGACGGCGACCAACAACGATCTTGTCCAAACCTTGGTCTTGAGCAAAGTATTTCTGAGCCGCCTTGTACACATTAGACGTACTGGCAAAATCAGCAGCCACTTCTGTAATGCTGTTATACTCTTTAGCACGTTCTGCAAAGGCAGTGTGTGCAGCAATAAAGCAAGGGACTGCAAACGAAGCCCGCTGCACTGTAGCAGTTTCACGATTAATCGTGATGCTGATCAAATCATTAAGAACAGTCATGTTCTATTTCTCTCCTAAAAAGTTAATGTTACAGGCAACGTACCGTCTACATTATTGGCTTCAGTTAATGTCCCATTTATCACCCCATCATCAATCGAACTGAATGTAACAGTGAGATGCTTGTCATAAGCCAGTGACAAATCAATAGTAGAAATGGAATAGATGTCTGTTTCTCTTTTCTGTTGTGAACGCCTGTGGGGACTAACACGCAACACACTCAATCCGTTATCAGCAAACATCTGCCTGTAATAAACACTTTGCATCTTCAAGCAAAAGTCTTCAGCATAATTCGCAGCATTAGTGTTACTTCCACCAGACTGCTTGTCCTTGCCAACAAATACAAACCTCACCAATGCCTCATAAGGCTGGCACATTATTGTTTGTCTTGTAGTGGAATTGACGTGAACACTTTCACTAGACATTCCTACAGGGTCTTCAGACACAATGAATATTCGGCAATAGGGGGTGGCAGGTTCAACACCATTCTGCAAGTCAAGATAGGTTGTGATACCAGATACTGCCGATGTAAAGGCGGTGTAAATGCTGTCTTCGGTTGTGGTGAATACATTACTTGTCACTTTGGACACTATGCCACCTCCTTGCGAATACCGATGGCTTGACAACCATTCAGCACTCCCAACTCATACACCAACACTTCCCTTATCTCATACACCTCGCCATTCCATGTCACTTCATCTCCCTTAAGCAGGCTACTGCCTTCTTTAGCTGTACGAAGCTGTGTGTCTATCCCGCGTGTGATGATGAATATACGTTTCTTCCCTCTATCACCTTCGGGTAATACAACAGACATATTGCCCGAGATGTGAGGTTGGATCGTGCATTTCAAAGTGAATGTGGTAGCTGTTCCATCAGACCATCTTCCATTTACATAGCTTCCACTGCGCCTTGTAAAAGTGTAATCAGTCATTGCTATCGAAGAATAAGAGGCAATACTCACTTAATGTCTACCTCCTTCTTTCGTTTACCATAGGCATTGCTGTTGACAATCTTGGCTTCCACTTTGTCCCTCAACTGTCCTGTCTCAACAAGGATAGTGTTGTTTCCTTTCTTATCAACAGTGTATGGAGCCAGTGGTATAAAATTTTGCTCATCAATACTGTCTTGAACAGATTCTTTAAGCCACTTAGCCATGTCAACAAAACTCTTTTCAAGCTTGCCGATAAAGGACAACTTAAAGATTGTCGGGGCAGATTGCTTCACCATCCATTCTGCTTTCTTGATGCTTTGAGTTAAGAAAGGTCTTGCCGGATAATTAGCTTGAACAGGGGGGCCAGGCAGATTACTACCCAATCCATTCTCATGCCACCAAGCTAATGCTGCTACTGGCAACCCTGCACGTTCATCACTTCCGTCATATCGGGCATCTTCAAAATACCCGTATTGGATTTCTTTCTGATTCAGGTCTTGTAGGCGTTTATACAACGCATCCAACCCTTTCATGTCTGTCTCAATACTGTATCCACGCTTATTACTAACAGGCATATCGCCTCCTTAGAATCCAGCTTCGGATGTCTCAGAGTAAACTGTTTTATTTAAGTAGTCAGGTTGTCCATCGTAAGACGTCACACCACGGAATAGCTTGGCATCCGGCGTATCTACATCGTTAACATTGTCATTCATGTCTGTACGGCTAATGCCACCCGCATAAGGGGTGAACTCAACAGAATACAATTCAGGATTACTGATTGCCAGCTTCAGAGCACGTTCGTAATTGGCGAACATCTGGTCGCCATAAATTTCAACTTGGTATGCACGCTCTCTGGTTCTACGTGCAAGGCTGAAAAGTATATACTGCATAGCTTCACGCGCAGCTTTCTTTTCATTGTCATTATATTTGGTGAGTAGGTATTGATAGGTTTCATCAGAAAGCCATTCAAGGTTTGTATCAACATCACCAACAAATAAACGGATACGGTCTGTTGCACTTGCAGATGGATTATTAGTGAAAGACATTCGTATCTCCTTCTTTGTTTTTATAGAGATTGTTCAAACACACTCACTAGAATATGTTTGAACAATGCCCCTCTTTCGAGGGGCGGTATTCATCAGGTCGAAGAATACAAGCGAACCACCACACCGGGGCGGCGAGCCACGGCAAGAAGGTTAGCTTCGGTCTGGATTTCAATAGCACCAGTGCGCGGGTCAGTGAAGGTAAACATGTAGTTTTCCTGACCGATGGTGTTAACCAAATCCATGTAGCCGTTAGCAGGGCCAGCGTAGAAGCCAAAGCTGTCAGCATTGCCGATAGGCACAAGGCGAGCTTCGTTGGCGGTCATAAAGACAGTGCCACCGAAATCAGAACCACGGTATTCCACGAACGTCACACCACCATGCACGAAGGTACGGGTACCCATCGGCAGAGAGCTATTCAGGCGGTTACGCAGAGGCTCTTGAGTGGACGAGTAGTAGGTGTACGCAGCTTGCACCTTAGCGTGCTTGATCAGGTTGCTGAAGAAGCCCGGCGAACAGAAAGCAATGAAGCCTTGAGCGGTGTCACCACTTTGCATGTTGTCAACGATGTGTGCAATGCCTTCTTCAATCTTGCCGATAATATCGGTAGTGGCAGTACCGAACACAAAGTCCACTTCCTTACGGCTAACACCAAACTCGGTGTAGAAGTTGGTGGAAACAGTGCCATTCGGGGCATAGACAGTGCCGTCAGCCAGCAACTGAGCGAAAATCTTTTCCTTCAGTTGGCCATAGCTGCGACGGATACGCTCCATCTTACGGGCCAGAGCCTGAGCCACCACTTCAGCACTGTCGTTAGTGCCGTAGGCGGTCTTGCCTTGAATATCTTCCGGCTTCAGAATATCGTCGATATTGAAGTGGGGGATGCTGTAGCTGTACAGCTTACGGACATAATCCTTACTGTAGTTGTTACGCTCACCACGGATACGATCCACCAGAACAGCACCGGATTGGGTGATTTGTTCCATAGTGACTGTGGAGGTGGTCACGCCTTCGGGGGAAGTCGGGAAAACACCAGAGTTAGAGATAATACCCCACTGATTCGGGATAAGGTTAATCTCCTGTGTACGGTCAACAATCTCAAAGTTGTTGGTATAAGAACGAACGATCATTCAACAATCTCCTTATTAGATTTGAGCTTCGGCAATGATGCCAACAGCAGCCATTTGAGCGTACACAGCAGCCTTTTCAGCAGCGGTATCAATAGATGCACCAAGCGTCAGAGCTTCCTTGGCAACAATGGCGGGGCCACGCTCAAGGATGATAACAGTGGTGTCGGTGGTAGCAGCAACCGTGGTGGAACCAAAGCCACTAGCCGTACCGATGTAGATACCAGCAAAAACAGCAGAGCCGTCAGAGGCAGTGTTTTCCAGAATCTTGTACTTTTCAGTACCAGTTACAGTGATGGTGAAGGTGTCACCGACAACAAAGTCAGTAGCGCCATCGGCCAGAGTGAAGGCCAGACCACCACCAACGAAAGCCGAAGCCACATTGCCAGTACCAACCAAAGCACCAGTGGAATTACGGATTTCAAACGCACCAGCATTACCGGAAGCAGCGGTGATACGCAGGATATACTGACCAACGCGAGCATGAGCCGAGACAGTGATGCTGCCCATCGTGCCGTTACCCGTATTGGAAGCACCAGCAACGGCAGCAGCACTGCCACTCACCAGCGTCTTACCAAGGACAGTGCCAATAGCGTAGGTCTTTTCCGAGGCTTCATAGGTAGTAACAGCCTTGCGGCAGAAACCAGACTCAGCCCAATATTCTTTCTTAACAACGTTGCCAATGCGAACGCCTTCTGTGCTAATCAAAGCAGCCATTTATTTCTCCTTACTTGTTCTGAGAGTGGTATTTCGCCAGCAGAGTGCGGCGGACGGGATCAGTTTCTTCAACAGTGGCTTGACCGTTGGAAACACCCTTTTCTTTGAAGATTTCTTCTTCCTTGGCATTAGCTGCCTTCAAACTCTTGAGGACAACAGCAAAAGCAGCATCGTCCAGAGCTTTCGTGCTTTTGAACAGGTCAACAGCTTCCTCATCGGAGGCCACTTCCTTCAAAGCGTCCATACGGGCATCATCCTTAGCCTTTTCATTTGCAGCCTTCAGAACATCCAGTTCTTGTTTCATAGCGGCCAAATCAGCAGTGGCTTTCTGAAGATCAGCAACAGCTTTTTGGATTTCAACATCTTTTGCAGCAAGGTCATCTTTGGCCTTTTGCAATTCAACTTCAATTTGCACTTTCTTCTCCTTTGAAGTAGATACAGCTTTCTCAATATCTTCTTGATGTTGTTCAAACAAAGATTGAGTCAGCAAAACAGAGAGGTAGGACTTGGCGTTCAAATCTTCAACATTCACTTCACCTTGCTTGATACTTTTCAGAATCTCAACAGAGTCAATGAAGTCTTGTTTTTCTTGTTCGCAACACGCCTTGTATTCCTCCCACGACATTTCAGATTTATCTTTTTCTTCCATGTCTTCTTCATCGGAGAATCCAAGAATCTCCGTCAGCATTTCGGCATCTTCACACCACATGCTAAAGAACTTCTTAAGGAAATCATCGAACGGCAAAGTCACCCTCACCATTGTTGCTTTCTCAAGAAACTCATCATTTACATCACCCGTGGCTTTCATCACTACAGCCTCATGCCACTCATTGGCACTACCTCCTTGGCTGCTATGAATCAAAGCAACGTGACTTCCTTCTTTAGCGAAGTTAATGTCAGTGAGCCGTCGCTTGGCTTTCCTTTGTTCAGTCATCGTTCAATTCCTCTACCTTAGCCGTAGCGCCAATACTGACACCTTGTATTTCCCCATCTTTAACCATCTTCCACAACAATTCACTGTTGGGATTATCTTCAGGGAAGTGCATCCATTGCATCCACGTACCTTTCTTGATTTCCCTGCCATCCTCTAGCGTAAACGTTGAGGGATTAATGAAAGATTGTTCAATCTTCACATCCTCAGTTTGTACTCGATGGAACAGGTTGGCTTTATTGCAATGGGTGTTGAAATTGATACACGCCTTTTCCACTTCTTCAGCAGAATATGTGTCACCATGAGCATCAACAACATCAGGCTCTAATACAACAAACAAAGCCCTACGCTGTTCAACATCCACAGACTTATTCACTTCAACAACGGATTCATTATCGTTGCCAATATCCCCGAAGGCTTTATCAAGCAAAGCAGCAAACCCTTCAATAAGGCTTTTCTTAACGCTTTTTGTCATGCCGTATTCTCCGTATTAAGCGAGGAATTGTCATTAGCAGCCGTTGCTTTTGCAGTCCCGTTCATGCCGCCTGTTGGAGTATTTAAGCTATCCCCGCTTCTTGTTGTAGCTTTACCTAGCAACTCGTTAATATCCCCTTGCGACATATCATCTGGGATACGATCAGGCAGCTTCAGCACTTCAGCAATATGATTGACATTATCCTTCGTAGGAGCAATAAGACCAACAGCCTTGATACGTTGAATGGCTTTAGAGAATGCTTCCAAATCTGCATCTTCCAGATCGCCAAACTCAAACGTAGGGTATTGTTCTTCACGCCAGCCATTAAGACGGAATAGGAAAGGAATCAATTCACTATTCAGAACGTCACGGATTTCCTTAAGACGCGATTCAATAGCCATAGCAAGCATATTGGTTTTGCTATCAGCCAAGGAATAACTACCAACACCATCTTGTCCTAAACGCAATACATCTGCAAACAAGGATGTTAATATCTTATTATCCCAACGCTGAATACTATCTGCCAGATATTGAGCCGTGGTGTTATTAACACTCAACAACTCAAACTTGAACATCGGCTGCTTAGACTCAGGGTCGTACAGCAACGGCATAACAATACCTGTCTGTTCATTCATGTGCAGATTGCGAACAAGTTGCTTGTAGTGGGCATATACAGCTTTGTCGGCCTCAGAAGCATCATTTGCCATGTACTTCGGATGAATCCATACAACAGGAACACCGTTGACGTTCTTGCTGTATCCAATGGCTTCAATCTCTTCCAATTGAGCGCGGATGCGGTATGCTGTATAGCATGCCAGCAAAGGGCTTTGACCTTCTGGATTATCCTTCACAGGGTCAGTGCGGAATAACAGGCAACGTTCACGAGGAATGATAATAGTGTTGCTTGCTACACTGCTGTCAGATGGCAAGCCATACTGATTTTGCACCACTGTCTGTTCAATACCAGCCAACTCGCGCTTGTCGGCACTAAATATCCACTTGGTGATAGTGTCTTGGCTACGAGGTGCAAGCTTCTTCAGGCCAATCAGTCCATCATTATACTTACTGCCATTCTTGTAGCGACGACGACGAGGGACAATCTCGTGAACATCAAATCCGAACGTGAATACGCTAGACACTTCCTTGATAAAATTAAACCAAGTATGATCCATGTCGTGCATACATTGCTTGACAAAATCAGCACGTTTAACCTGAGCATCTGTAGCACCTTCAGGTGGAAGGACAGACCAGTTAACACGACTGACAAGCAATTCAACTGCTTTCAAAGCAGCAGAGATTGTTGTATCTCTACGCATCTCCTTGAATGTGCGAATACTGTTAGGCCAACGTAATTCACGCTTGGCTTCCTCATAGATAATACCAGAGGCCACCTTAAGGCCATTATAGCCAATCTCAGACAATGCCATTCTAGGAATGGGAGAGCCATCTGGCATCAAGGCTTCTTCTTCAGCCATACGTTCTCCTAATTATCTATTTTGAAAAATGTTATTAAAACGAGACTCACCTGAAATATCAGGGAGAGAGAATGTTGGGATATTCATTCCTGTGGCAAGCATAATAAATGCGTCTCCACTGGCATCGACTTGCAATATGTTCACAACAGGTCGTTAATCTGTTGCCGCTTTATTCAAGCTGCTATATGTCACCATATAGATCAGACTATATCTTGTGGGTATACCACCTTCCCGTTTCGAGCCACTTGGCCCTACGAGCTTTCGCTCTAGTCGTTACACACGCCCGGAATATAATGTATTCCTGCTTGGTTCGGTATTGGCTACATGAGCTATCCACCGAGTTAGAGAAGTTTATAGACAACCAGAGCCGTTAGGCTAATCGTCTTTCAATCGTTTGTTCCCGCCATCAAATGCCTGTAACTCATTGATGTACTCTTCATTCCACTCACCCATGACAAGACGAACATTCCCAGATTCACATGCCGCACAGAATGGTGCAAACCGTTGAAGTTTACTCTTGTTAGTTCCCTTCATCCGTGCATAATAGCCAAGATTGGCTAAGTCACGAACCAGCGTGGATGCGTATTGTTTACCAGCCGCGCCAGGGTCCTGCGGAACTACAATAACAACGTCATCCCCGTCCTTCTTGGCAATCTCCACCATCTTCTCAAACACTTCACCGTGTCTGGCATGGAATCTAACTACATCTTCAACGTAGTACGTTCCATACTTGTCCTTCGACATTAGTACACCAACAGTGTAGTCAGGGCGTGGATTAGTTTCTGAAGGTATTGTTCCAGATATATCCCAAGCACGAATCTTCTTGATCGCGGTCATTGGTGCTTTGTCAACAACCTCACACCACTCTTTCTTCCAATATCCGTTTGTCTCTAGTTCAGCATCCCAACAACCATGAAGGTATTTATCCTGCTCAACACGTCCCATTGCCAACAAGTTACCAAGATATTCTGGTTGTGCTTCAAGCAACACTGGATTGTCAAAAACGTTGGCGCTGATAAAGTTGATTGATGTGGGGATACATGGATTTTTGCCATCGTTAAACTTTTCGACAAGTTCCTCTGAACTCTCAGCCCAATTCATTTTTCCGTTTAGGCGGAGAAAATAGCGACGTTTACTATCACGTTCAGGAATTGGAAATCCTTTTTCATCAAGATGCCAGTCTAGCCAAGCCCTCAAGAAGCTGTGTTTTTCCGGGTTACAAGTTAGCAGCATTCGCGGTCTTACTTCTGGACACCGTGGATTACGGTTACGGCCACGAAGATACACCACCTGTCTTTCTGTAAATTGCTGTGCTTCGTCAACAAGGATTAAGTTAGCTTGCAAGCCTTGGAAGTTAATCTCGTCTTGCTCATACTCAAAGTGACGAAGACTCACTGTAGCACCAGAAGAAAATACGAACACTTTATCCATTGTTCGGTATTTAACTTTAGGGTCTACCTTGCGAAATAAGTCCATCGCAACGTCAGCAATACCACCGGGGCCAGTAAGCTGTGGGGTAGTACGTCGAGTGATAAGTCCACGAAAGTTTGGATATTTGATATATGGAAGGAATGCCATAACGCCCATAAAGGACTTACCTGCACCCATAGCCTGTTTGTTATGAAGGTCGCTACACTTCTCTCAAGTTTCCCTGAGTGTCGGACTATATCTTCATCCATAAGGATGCCTGCCGTTTCAGCATCGCTTGATGCTTACTCCCTTACATTCATCGGGGATAGTCTCTTGGCATTTCTATTAGCAAAGGATTGCCCTCGTCTTGACGTTAGGGGTTCCCTTTTTAGACAGGTTTTTAGTTTTAGTTAAAACTAGGAGGCGCTATATTTTCACCACCAAAAATAGTTATATCTGCATCAGAGGCTAGGAATCGCCTCTGCTTTTCGCTCTTAGGGCCGAGTAGCTCTCGCTTCATACTTCAACCTCTGTATATGTTTCACGATTACAGACCTTAAAAATGCAGGTAAGATGCGTACCATACTCTTTAGCAATTGCAGCGTATGTCATTCCGCTTTTTCTTTTTGCAATGATTGCAGGTATGTCTGTATTTTTAAGTTTAGATTGAGGATGATCTTGTCCTTTATGGATTGGTAACTTCGGAGGAACCAACAATCCAATGTCGTAAGCGTGTTTAGTGTTCTCAGAAATCGTGTGCCATTCAAGGTTATTCAAAAAGTTATTCTTTTTGTTACCATCTTTATGGTTAACCGTTGGCTTATTTTCAGGGTTTGGTATAAATGCTTCAGCAACAAGTCTATGAACAGAAGGCCAGCTTTCTACATCTGCACCGCCACGTAGATGCGCTACGATATAACCAGTACGACTAACTTTCGTCTTCATCATACGCTCTTTGTACCTGCGCGTAACTTCTCGTCCAGCGTAAGGGTTAAAATAGGTATTATCCCTTGCCAAACTCTTCAACCTGCCGTGGTTACTGATTTGGTAAATACCTTCGTAACCAACAACATCTTTCCAAACTTCTTGCTCAAGCATTCATTTTTCCTCGTTTGTCACCTCGTCAAAGTAATGTAAAGTGGGAGGTCGTCTATGACGAGGACAAGACGTTTTCGTGCGGCCAAACACTATCCCACTTCTTTATAATAACCCCCACCTATCACTTTTGTCAATAGGTGTGGATAGCTATTATTCACTTTTGTTATTAGGAACAATATCCAATGTGAAGATTGTTGCTGAAGACGTTTCTAGGCTATTATCCAAGTCATCATCAGCAGTAGCCTTTCCTTCTTCCACTTGTTCAAGCCGATGATTAAGCATTTGCAGATTCTTCTGCATAAGCGTTTGACGATCTACTTGCTGGATAAGCCCTTGAACAGTGCCTACAATCATTGTAGCTGCCCGGAACTGCTCCTTCTTGGTGTTTTCACTATCACGCATGTAGTTGATAATGAAATCCAGAGCTTCATCTGTGTAATTGCCAAGTTTACGGGCCATCTTTGTCAGGTCGGCTTTACCTAGCGGCTTTTCAGCATTACTTGGTCTACCTGTCTTCTTCTTCGGTGTTCCGTCCTTCTTCAGAGGACTTACACTTTCAATATTCATACGTCTACTACCTCTAATTGACACTCATTATTCATTGCATATTGGTAATGTATTATCCCTAATACACATCTAACTAAACCCTATTGGCTCATCAACAACCTCTCCGATAATGGGAAAGCTCTTATTCGATGCACAACCAGACAGGACTATTGCCAGCCAGATAACTCGTGCCATTTCCCACCTTTCATAATGTATTGCCATTCATAAGGGAGAGCGGATGGGGACATTGGCCAGTGATAACGATTGTCAAGGATATATCCACCCTTATCTGTATTCACCCACAATACACAATGTCCTTCGCCAGTTTCAGTCTTGCATGTGCAGAGTAGTAGAGAATCCAAACTCCACCCCATCTCTAACAGCATTGCCCTTTTCTTCAAGGCGTAATCTTCACAATCACCTTTATTCAATGCTTCAGTCCAATATTCCACCTCGCCGTAGTTATCAGCATCTGTAGAATATGTGGTTTCAGCATTTACCCTGTTGTTAATGCTCTCTGCAACGCAATACCTATTGTTCATAATTTTTATTCCGCAGCAGGTTGACTGAATACAACACCACTTACCCCTTCACTTTGAGAAGGCGATAACTCACTTTCACAGAAAGGTTGTTTGCAGAGACGTAGATGATTCGTGGGCAAATAAATAACCCCCGCGTAAGCAAATGAGCAAAGAGGCAGAGGCCGTCTATGAGAAATAAGAGATGCTGCGCTCAACCGTTGCTTCCAGAGGTTCCGTATTGATGCTACACTCAATGTAGCTAACGCAGCAAATAAGAGATGTGTATTGCGACCGGTAATCATCCAATCCATTAACCAATACACATAAATGCAAGCCATTCTTCTCATGTTATTGTATGGCTTGGCCTAGTAGCTCGGAGCCTTTCTAGGTCTTGAGGCTGGTTCTCCCACGAACCGTACACTTTTGATTAAAGTGAGTTCAGCTTCTCACCGGGAATATTGTTGTTTTCACAACATAACAGCACCACAACCTATCTCAATGAATGTTATATTGTAACAAAAGATGCTGTCTACATTATTAGATTAACACCACCACCCTTGTTTTGTCAATAGATGTAGAGATGTTTATTCACGATATGTCGTAAAATGATGCCTTGACAGCACATCCCACTCAGTAAGAACACTCAACGGCTTATCTTCCTTGTATTGTGGATACAGTGCCATTGTCAGACAGTCTGTACACAAATCCTCTGGTGTTCCGTCTGGCTTCTTCTTACGCAATTCCCCATAACGCAATATGCGCTCACAACAAATACATCTACTCATGTTCAATCCTCGTTATTGTTTTTATTAGGGAATTTATTACTCCCTTCACCTTTCTGACTAGACATTTCCCTATACCCCTCAACGATCAATTCTAATTCTTTTGAATAAGAAATTAATTGTTCCACTGTCACTCTCCAATACTGCACCACAACACCGTCAGGCGTGTCTTGTGTTATCTCCCAAGCCTTCAATTGTGGTCGTTGTATAACAGGTGGTGGAGGAACTTGTGCAACAACAAATGTTGTAGGCTGCTCAGGGCAAATTGCAGTGCATCCAGACAGCAACGTAATAGCCAGCGCATAACATACCTCCCTGATCACTTTGACCACCCCATATTAGTCAACTCACAATCGCTAAACCAAGTTACTGTTTTCGGGCCTGTGTATCTTGGTCTACGATGTCTAGACAACACATAAGCCTCAATCATGCTATCTACATCGCCAATAAAGAAGATGTTTGAATATTCTTTACCACATGTGAACTGCTGTACGTGCTTTAAGTCGGAAGCAAATAACACTTCAACGTAAGGTTTTCCACTTGATGTTGTGTATGTTTGTTGAGTGAAGAAATCATATACATCCTTCCTCGAACATGCAAACAAACACAAGGGATTCTCATGTCTACGGATGTCAATAAGGTGGTCTATGATTTCACCTACAACACCAAAAGTGGCGCTCACTTGTTTATATGTTGTACGCCTCATTTCTTCCACACGTCCCAACAAACTAATGTCATGGCGACTACATACGGTGCAGACAAGACCACCACCATCACAACACTACCCACAACACCCACCACTTCAATCAAACTTGACATTTCCAGCCTCATTCTTCAAATAATCAATACTGCCCTTACAATCCTTTGGAAGAGGCTTCTGTAAGAGCTTCTGTAAGGCGATTCTAGCATCACTATTGCTCTTGGCAATACCTTCATTCATCTTTGCTGCAATCTCGTCTGCAATCGCCTTCTGAGAGCTTAAAGAGGCTATTGTAGCCTGTTGCTGCATCACTTGTTGGTTGATAGCTCCTATAGAGGTGGTGAGACGTTCATTCTCCCTCATCAGGTGATGTGCTTTTTGCATATAGAACGCTAACCCCAACACACCTGCTACCCACACCACTGTCTGTCTATTCTTCCACACAGATAAGAGGATTTCTAGCATTCGTCAACATCCTTCAACACAACAGAAGAAACAAGATCAAAAACACCATCCTCACTACCGCTCATACCAACATACTTGTCATTCACAAACACAATAAACTTATGTTCAAATGTGTCATCGGGGCTACCAGACAAACGTTGAATAAACACTGTCAGGGAAGGTGGTTGTATAGATTGAGTGGTGTCAGATTTGGTGTTAGATTCCTCCCAACACAAGATTTTTGTGTTTATAACACTACTCACCACTCTGTCACCACACCACTGATACGTTGTCTCAGGTTCGACGTATTTATAATTATTAAGTAAATAATTAAATAGAAGGTTGTATTCAGGCGTCATAACTATTCCTCTTTATAGGGTGGCTGCTGTCAGTTAATGTTAGATGTTTATACGTTCTCCAAAAATTCAATAAAACTATCAAGTTCTTTTCTCAGTCGCTTCATTTTTCTAATAAATGTCTTTCTACTATCAGTTTGAGAGTTGTGCAATCTTATTTTACTGCCGCAGTCAGCAACCTCAAAAAACATATACGGGCTTTTAAACCTTTTCCATGGGCTTTTACCGTAAAAAGCTGTACAGCTTCCAGTCGATGCACTTTTTATGTCGTTTAGTTCAGTTGTGCGTTTATAATTTTTACTCATCATTCATTTCCTGCATTTTATCGCAACACTTGTACACATCTAACTCAGCATTCAACACGGACGCAACCCCGTCCGCTATTTGAGTTTTTTCATCATTCATACTAACCTCTCGTTAATCTTGGTTTGTTGTGGGCTTGCGCCTGTTAATACGGTAGTTAACTGACAATACATATCAATCTGTATATCCAACAGAGATGATATTCTCTACAACCACATCTTCTGTATCCAAATCAACTTGATTTAGCTTCTCTTTGGCTTTGTGTCTATGCCTACGGACAGCTTGCCTTGCTATGTATTCACCACGAGCAGAGTTGTGCATTCCTGCTTTACACATCTTACAAGAACAGAACTTAATGTGATTCATGTTTCTTTCCATTTACGGGTAATAGGGGAGTCTGAAAGACTATGCTCTCTACGCGAAAACTTGTAGATGGCAGAATTTACACGCATCATCATATCTGTTTGTGTAAACAGTCCACATTCATCGCACTCGTGTAAGTAAACTGGTACATCTTCGTATATAGGTGCATGTCCTAATAGGATGTTCTCCACGCTGTTGATGGTCACTTCATTTATGTAGCAGACAATGTGTGTCTCCCCTTCACCACAAATATCACATTTCATGTTGTTGCTCCAGATAGCACAAGTTTTTCAGATACTTCTTAGCCCGGTTGTAATCGCCTTGCTTGATACAGGCATTCATATTACACCGGCTGTCAGCAATCTTTACAACCTTAGCATACTTGTTGCTCTTGATGTTTTCAAGATAATCCTCTGTAGATATGTTCTTACTCAACAACACAATTGAATGAATCACTTCTTCATAGAAGTCTGCCTCTAAGTCAGACACCTGACAATCTGTATCTTCCAACACATCATGCATCGCAGCTACACACAACACATTGATACAGTCATTATCTGTTGTAAAATACTTATTAAGCAAGTCTGCTGTTTCAGAGATGACATCTTCAATGTGACTAGAGAAGTAGTCCTTATTCCCATACATTTGTCCTTGATGGTAGGACTTAGCTATTGTTTCGGCTTTGAAGAAAAGACTGATGTCTGACATGACTGTGTTGCTCTAGATAGCAAAATTGATTACATAAGATGAATGTAACATTGGTTGTTCCGGTTGTCAATAGCTTTGTTACAAGAGAAGGAAGAAATAAAAGAAACACATGGTTTGATCATTTATTAAAATAAATTATACTTAACCAAAATCAAAACACTAGAAGCAAAGGCGGGCTTGGTTGGCAAAGCCAAACAAAACGCCCTATCTAAAAGCAAATCTGATAGCGCACTTTAAGCCCTCATCTGTTGACTTTGGTGCGTTATGGTGTAGAATACAACTATAGAGACAATTCATCAATTCACACTTTTCACCCCTTGTAATATTAGGCGGAAAAAGTGCGGAATAGAAAAAGGAGTGTGAAATGGCAAGAAAAAGTAATGTAGATCAACAAGATGTGCTGAAAGCTGAACATCTTCGTCGGTGCGGTAAGACATACAAGGAGATTGCTACTCTGATGGATGGTGCGGTTAGCCTTGACTGGTGTAAGCGTATGCTGAAGCATATAAAGGAAGATAGCCCCGAAAGCCGGTCTAAGGAAGCCATCTACAACCTTGCAGCAAGACCAGAAGGTGTAACATATACTGAGTGCTGTGAAATTCTAGTTGACAACGGTGTGTGTGCTGTTGTAGAACACGAGGAAAATGGGGAAGATACGCTGTATACAACATACAAGCGAGTCAAAGACAGCCTGAAGAACAAGCACAAAGACGAGGTTGTGTTCCGACCAATGTGGATGCGGCCTGATGACAGCTTTGGTAGCATTCG
>ERZ724505.390-NODE-390-length-28623-cov-15.829390_pt1 | contig 28623 bp, 35 predicted proteins | sample MGYA00376038_ERZ724505 | MGnify/ENA primary metagenome ERZ724505 (study PRJEB28724, sample SAMN07190884) | wastewater metagenome | isolation source: effluent of sewage treatment plant in Hong Hong | place: Hong Kong | collected 2016-03-17 ...
CGCCGTCGTCACAGAGCGCGTCCTCCGGGTCGACGCGAGGGTTGGCACGCAAGGCGTGTCTATAGCCTTTTTGCGGTGAACTTGCTCGCGCGACCGTCGCGGGCGCCGGCATGGCGGACTCCGCGCACCGCTTCGCTGCCTCGCCGAACCGCGCAAGCGACTCACCGGCCTTGCGCATTGCCGCGGAGACCTTCATCCCGTCGGGGCCAGCGTGGATGTCACCCTCCGCGCCGTCGTCACAGAGCGCGTCCTCCGGGTCGACGCGAGGGTTGCTCTTGAGCAACTCCGACATGGACTCGATTGCGGCGAGAATGGCGTTCGCGGCGGAGACGAGGTGGGGGAGGCCCTTACGGAGGTCGCTCACTTCCAGCGCGAGGGCTTTGATGTCGGCTGCGGTGGGGGCGGGAGCATTCATGGTGGTCCTTTCACGCCGCAAGAATGTCGGCGATCTCTGCAAAAACGGGGTGCTCGTCACGGGTCGCGAAGAGGCGCAATTGCCCCGTCTTGGCGTCCTTCTTCGATGCTTTGGCCAGACGCGCCAGGATGGCGCCGTTGTCTTCCAGGATGCCGCGAATGGCACTGTCGAGGGTCTGCGTGTCCTCCGACACGAGGGCCATGTCTTCCGGGTCGCTGAAAAGAGACACCTTGTCGAGGCACTCTGTCGCGTGCGACGCGACCGAAAAGCACACCTGCCAGATGTACTTTCCGAGGGACGCGCGGGTCGGGTCGTATGCGCCGGCCGTTCCGTTCTTCCGGTGGATCGCGAAGGCGACGTCCTGGCAGAAGTCTTCCCGGTCCATGAGGCGCCCGGCGTGACCCGCCCGCGCCGCTTGCCGGAAGTGCTCCACGGTCTGCGGGCTGCGGAAGTAGGCAGAAGCCACGCGCGCGATGTCGAGGTAGTGCTTCGTGATGTCCACGCCCGTCGCGGTGTCAGACACCGGGCGAGGGGCCTTCGGAGTTGCCGTCCGCGACGGGACGACCTTCGCAGCCTTTGCGCGCGCCATCACGCCGCCTCCTTGTAGTTGAGGGGCAGTTGCCGCGGCGAGACGCTGTTTGCCGCCCTCCGCGCCGACCTCATGATCCACTCATCGAAACGGGGGATGTCGCGCCACGTCCGCAGGTTCACCGCGTCGCCCGCGGTGCTCTCAGGGACACCGTGAACCCGCGCCGCCCACCGGACGCTGTAGCCCGCGATGGTAACCGCCTTGCGCAGGCTGTGAACGAGCGCCGGGGTGAGCGGGAAGGCCCTGCCCCTCTTGCCGTTGCGGATCGCGTCCACGAGGTTCTCGCTCGCGGTGCCCCATGCCAGGTTATCGAGGCGGTTGTCCGTCTTGCAGTCGTTCAGGTGCCGCACTGTGTGCTCCGGGGACGGCGCCGGGCCAAGGAAGACGTCGGCCATGATGCGATGGACCCGCACGCGCTTCTTGCAGCCGTCGATCGTCAGCACAACGCGGGGGTAGCGCGTGTCCTTGTGGGCGTTCGGACGGAGCGCCACGAGGCGCTCTCCGCGGTGCGCGTACACGGTGCCTTCGGTGTCGATGGAGTAGCCAGGGGCGAAGGGGATCGGGCGAACGTTGCTCGTGGTTTCCAAGGTGTACCTCCGTGGACTCAGCCTATTCCCGCTCGCGCGTCCGTACGGCTTTCTGTCCACGGACAGCACCTTGCCATATCTCAGGACATGATGCAAGCGTGATCCTAACAAAAACAACGCTTGGGCGTCGATTTCTATCGGGGTCCGCGGATCGCAGGGGCGCAGACACCTGCCAGCATCTTGCGGTGGCCGCGAGAAGTGCGCGGTTTTACGCCGAAGCGAGGCCCTCGTGGGAGCATACCGGGGTCCGTGGATCGCTCGCCTTGTCCGCTGGGAGCCATGGCCGGAGCGTTACGCGCGTTACGTAACGATGGTCGTTACGCAGGTGAGGGCCGGGCCAGGTACACAGGTTTTCTGGGAGCCTCCCCGTCGCACCGTCCTCGGCAACCGCGGGTATTATGCCCGGGGTTGAACGCCGCCCCTTCTCCACGTCCCGCTAGCCTCTTGCCGGCTTCTTGCCGCCTCTCCCGATGCTGGAGCCGCTGCCAGTCCGCCGGGCGCTTCTAGGGCGTCCCCTCTCCCCTCTGCCGCGTCTTCCCCTTGAAGCCTCTCCTCCGGTCTGAGGTCTGCCACGAGGGCTCTCTTGCCGGTTGCGTCCCTTCCCCTTGCTGCTCTCCCTTCCCCCTTTCTCACTCACGAAAAAAAAGAGCGCGCTCGCACGCTTGCTTGCTTGTGTGATTGATGTGGTGCTTCCGGGGTGATTCCAAGGGTGCTCCAGAGGGTGCTTTGTGCCCCACGCCTTTGGCCCCCCACCCCTGCGAGCGTTTCCCCCCGGCGCCACGAGCGTTTCCAGGGAGCGCCATGGGAGTTTCCCCCCGGCACCACGAGCGTTTCCAGGGAGCGCCATGGGAGTTTCCCCCCGGCACCACGCCTTTTACCCCTACCCGTTGAGCCTACCAGGAATCGCGTGCTTAGCGTCGTTTCCGCGGAGGTTCTCCGAGGCTCGCGGAGGTTCGCGGAGACTCGCGGAGGACGGGACAGCTCGCGAACGGTTCGCGAACTTGTGGCCTGTGCTTCGATCCGGCGAAGCAAAAACGAAGCACTTTGCTTCGGTCCGGTGGTCTATGACCCGGTCTATGACCGCCGCATGATGGGGCTCCGAAGGGGCTTCGAAGGGGCTTCCGAGGGCCATCGATGGGGCTTCGAAGGGGCATGGGTCGACCATAGGGTGGACCATGTCCTCGCTCCGCAGATTCGCGGCATGCACGAACCGGGGCCGAACCGGGCGATCCAACCTCGGAAACGCTGTCTTTCAGCGGGAAAACCGGCATGCACGAACCGGGGCCGTTCTGTACCCGGTGTCACCGCTTGAGACCGGGGTCCGCAGCGCGTCGGTGAAAGGGTCCGCCGGCCTGCGCGCAATGGGTCCGCCGATGGTCGGCGAATCCCAGGTGTATTGCCAGCGCCTAGCCTAGTGCCAAAGCCCAGTACCGCCTGGCGAGGAGCCCGTCGTCGTCGGTCACGTTTTGTGACCGATCGTCCGGTTTGGTCACACGCGGTCACACGCGGTCACGCGGTCACGAGCCGAGTCACAAAACGTGACAGGGGTAGGCACTGGTTGCCGGCCGGTCGGCAGTGAGTGCCGGTCCGAGCGAGGGGTTCACACCGAACACCCCAGGGGTTCACCGCGCGCACCCCTGCCATGTCATCGGTTCGGCAATTCCCTCCGGTTCGAATAGGAAACGCCCTCCGGTTCAACCGGGGTTTCCCTCCGGTTCGAGCCGATGGCATGGGTTTTCGCCACCGTGGCAAAAACCGTCGAGGAGGAGATCGGTGCCGAGGTTTGCGCCATGGCGGCGCGAAGGGTAGGTCTGCGGGGAAGTCGAGCGATTCCGACGTTTGCCCCGCGGTGGGGCGAACGTGGCCAACGAGAAAACCCCGCGCCGCACGGTGGGGCACGGGGTATCGCCGTCGTTTTGACGGTGGTTGCTGTGGGCTAGAACGAGGCTTCCGCCGACGCTTCCATGGTGCGTCGGCTGCGCTTAGCCTCGGAAGCGAGCGCCACGGATTGCAGCATGGTCGCCTGGTAGAAGGCGTCATTCAGCCGGTGAACCTGCGAGGGGTCGCCGAAGCGGTGGCCTTGCGCCAGCGTGAACGATGCGACAAGGGCGTCCACGTCGATGCCCTTGGAGGTCGCGTGCGCCAACGCTTGAGCAGACGGCTTCCACGGGTCCGCGGGGGGCAGCTTGACCGTGGGAGGCGCCGACGCCGCGAGGGCCGCGTTGAAGGCAGCGATGGCCGCCGGGGTGTCTCCCTGGACAGACTTCTTGCTGCTAGGCGGCGCGGGAGTCTCCGCTTCCGCGGACCCGGGCGACCGCATGACACCGATCGCCGCTGTCAGCTCGTCCATGCTCCGGATGAGCTTCCCGCCGCTGGACGGCGCCGCTTCCGTCTTCTCGGGCTCCGCGGCGTCCGCGAACGATGCCTCTCGGAAGTCGTCGGCCACGTCCGCCGCCGCCGCCGGCAACGCAGGGGCATCGGTGTCCATGGTGGCGCGCATGGTGGGGACGGTGTTCGCTTGGCGCACGGGGGGCTTGCGGTTCTTCTTGAGCCTATCGGCCGGAGCCCACCACTTCCCGCACTCGCCGCGGATCTGGTAGCGGCTAGACGTCTGCGCCGCAGAGTCAACGTTCGATGAGAAGCGGTGCGTCTTCTTGATCCAGCCGTACTCCGCGAGGTCTGCGATTGCGCGGTCAAGGGTCGGCTCGCTCAGTCCGCATTCACCGGCGAGCGTGGCGCGGGATACCCAGCACGAGTGCTGGTTCGCCTTCGAAGCGTGCCCCGCCAGCCGGGAGAGAACCATGCGGCAGTTGATGGGCATATCGCAAGCCGCGGTGTTGCGAAGGAGGTTGTCCACGCGGATGATCGGCTCGTCTGCGAGGAACTTGTCGAACTTCGCTTTGAGCAGCGCGTCCAGATCAGTCGCGCTGGACTTCTTCTCGATCGCAGCCTTGACCACCGCGTCCACGAGGGCGCTGATGTCCGCCGTGGCGAGCCCCTTGGGGAGAGGAGCATCCAGACCATCGGGGCTCGTGAGAACCGAGCGGAGCGCCCACCGCGCGACGGGGATCCACATCGGGTTGGATGGATCCTGCTTGTGCCTGAACCACCGTGTGACGAACGCGGCCGTGATGGGGTTGGCGGGAGTCTTGGGGGAAGCCATCACAGCACCTCGGAAGCGTCACGAGCAAGGGAGCACAGCGCGCGGAGGTCGGAGACCATGCGATCCTCGGGACCGCCGCGGCGTTCGATGGCGCGGAGCGCGGCGCAGATACGGGCCGCAGCGTCCGCAGCGTCGCGAGCGAGGGCCTCGCGCTTCTGCCGGAGGAGGGGGTCGCTCCTGAACGAGGCGCGGAGCGTGTCGAGCCGCGCGACGTGGGCGTTGGCGCTTGCCTGGACACCATCGATCGCGTCGACGACGTCCGCGATTGCGTCCAGAACCCGAAGCGGTACAGTGTCCACGATCACCGTCGGCCGTCCAGCCTGCGAGGTCACCCGAAGCCCGGAGCGGTTGGCGCCGCCCGGGCTTCTTTTTGCGCGCCCGTTGAAGCGCGTCCGCTTGCCGCGACTCAAGACGCCACCTCGGCGGACAGCTCCGCTTGAAGGGCAGCCTTGCCGCGCGTCACGAGCTTGAGGAAGGCGTCGGTGCGGTTGACCGCGACGCCGTACCGCTCCGCGAGCACCTTCGCGAGGGCGTCCACGTCGTCCACCTCGGAAGCTGGCAGCATGAATGTGACGCTTCGGGTTTCGGTGCCGGGGAACTTCTTGGGGCGTGCCATGGTGTCTCTTGCCTTTCTGGTCGCGGTCCGTGCGATCCGTACAGACAGGGCTTACCATGGGCCTATTCATTCCACAAGCAGAAAAAAGCAGATAGGCGAAAAAAGGTGATGGGCCTCGCCGGGACGCCGGGAAAGGCCAGGATCGCCGCTGGTTTTGTGGATGGGTTACAGCGCGCCGTGGCGTCGCAAGGCAGCCTCGCGCGCGCCGTCGCCGGCGGAGCATGCCCGGGGGCGCACCCTGGAACGCTGGTAGGACTCGACATCCTGCCACAGTGCCACGACCTCGCGTCCGCGCCGCCCGGAGGGGAACTTGCCCTCGCGCGCCGCATCGAGGAAGGCGCGGGCGTTCCCCATGGGGTTGTGCTTCGCGGTGGCCATCTCGGGGGGCACCGCGGGCGCTACGCGGCCGGCAAGGCGCTCCGCTACCCGGTCCGCGAGCGCGTCCGCCAAGGTGTCGAGGATGATGTCCGCGGTCAAGGTGTGCCCTCCGTGGGTCCGTGGGTCACAACCTGCGGGGACGGGCGCGTGATGCCGAGCTTCGCGAGCGCCGCTTTGATGCTCGCCGCCACCGTCGGCCGCACAGTCTCACCGCGCAGAAACCGGGAAACAGACCTCGGATCACGGCATGCCTCAACCGAGATTCGGCGAACGTCATGCGCGCTGAATGTGTTGCTCATGGTGCCACCTTACCGGCCATGGGCGGGAGGGTAGCACGTTCTGGCCTACATGTTGATGGCTTGACGTTCCCCTGGTGGGCATGACGCGCCCCTTCACGAGGCGCTTGACGCGATGTCTATGTTGATCGGGGAGGTTTCCGGCGCTCGCCGTGGACGTAGAGCGAGCGCGCCGGCCCTTGGGATCCGCTCACATGTTTCGGGGAGCGAACCAGACCTCGGGATCCATCTCGACGAAGGGACCCTTGCCGGCCGCTTCGAGGATCGGCTCCGACACCTCGTCGGTCGGATAGAGCCACGAGAGGCCGTCCACGTACTGCGGGCCGACGGGATCCGCGTAGCGCGTGGTGCCCTGGGGGGGGCTGCCTCCGAAGAAGGCAGAAAACACGATCGCGTCCACGTCGAACGCAGACTGGTAGTTCTCTTCGCTCGTGCCGCTGCTGTAAACGATTCCGCGCATGGTGCGCTCCTTTCATGGTGTCGTGATGCCGTACCGAGATCCGAGGTACTTGTAAACGCCCACCCGCTGTCCCGCGGTGAGAGAAGGACTCACCACGATAACCTCCGAGATGCCACCGTACATGCGGATATCAGCGCGTTCGGGGTCTCCGCCGAGGGCCGTGGACAGCAGGCCACCCGCTCCGCTGTAAAACGTGTTCGTCGGCGAGTTGTAGCGCTGCAATCCGTCGGTGAGGAACGACCAAGAACTTGCAGAGCTTCGTATCTCAACGATCCTCTTGGAGAGGTAGTGTCCAGCTCCGAGGTTCCCGACGGTATACCGGGCCGAAGAGAAGCATGAGCAGTATGTTACGCCGCTCGTGTATGGGATGTAGCTCTCATCTCCTTCTGCTCCCGCGATCTGGAAGCATCCACCGTTTCCCTTGAGCGCTGTGGACGGATCCTGCTCTGTCTTCATCACCACGAATACATCGGCGGATCCGGTGATGGAACTGAGACTCCAATTGCTGGCGACGATACGCGTGGTGCCGTCGAAGTAGACGGCGTCCTTCCCCCCGAGGTACCCCGATGAGATGACAGGCTGTTTCGAGAATGTGCCCTGAGAGAAGTCGCGCCCCTTGCCGCTTTGGTCATGCCACGACACGACGCGTCCCGACGCCGTGGTGACCCCGAGGTCCGCTCGTACCCACAGTTGGAGCGACGACCCTAGCGCGCTTGGTAGCCAGGGGCGCCGCGTACTGGTGAGGCCGAGGCCGAGGCCGATGCCGATGGAGTTGCGCATATCGACCTCAGCGCATCGCCAGGATGTCGGCCGCGGTGCTGTTTGTGGAGAAGACGCGCGTACACCGGACGGGGACGGTGGCGCCGTCGGGGATGTTCTTGAAAAGGACGGTCTGCCCCTTCTCCGTGAGCACCTGCATGTTCCCGCCCGTGCCAACGTAGAGCGCGCGGCAGACCAGGAAGTCGGAGCCGCTGTCAGCCTTCGTCACGGTGAGGACGTCGCCGCTCGCGAGGTCCAGCTCCCCATCGTCGCCGCCACGCACGCCGACGCCGTTCGGCTTCCGCGGGTTGTATGCCTTGTCCATGTCGATCTCCTTGGGTCCGTAGCGTCTCAGTGGTCCGTGGTGCCAGCGTCGGGGTGCTCTTCCGAGAGGGCGTCCGCAAGCTCGGTCTGCGCCGCTGCCAGCGCTCGCAGGATGTCCGCGGCGCGCTCCGCATCGGTCGCCTTGCCCGCCTCATGCTCCAACGCCTTGCAGCGCTCGCGAGCCGTCCGGACGCGCTCACTCTCATCCTTGGCCACCCGGAGGACGGTTTCGGCCACGGACAGGATGTCGGGGACGTCCTCCGCGCCGAGCGAGGCGCACCCGGGGAGGGGGCCGGCTGCGCCCGCGAGAACCAGCGTCGCGCCGGTGAGGTAGGTCAGCACCATCGCGCGGTAACTCTTCTGGACGGGGGCATGCGTGGCGGTTGTCATCGGTCCTTCTCGCTCAGTAGGGTGTCGTCGTCGCCCGAAGCGCGGGGCGTACGCTGGAGTCCTGATGCCGGGGTGATGCTCGATTCCAGCCCGGGGAACGCTGCCACCTTGTCCACGACGCGGTCGATGATGCGGTCCGTGGATGCGTCGATGGCCTTGAGAACGTCGCTCCGAACCGAGTCAGCGGACGCGCGAACGGCTGCCGCGGTCCGCCGAAGCTCCGCCGCTGTCTTCTCGTGGTGCGTGTCGATCTTGCCCTCAAGTTGCGCGTGGTGCTCGTCCATCTTCCCGGACATCTTCGCGTGATCGACCGAATGCTCTCCGAGCTTCGCGGCGAGGCTTTCGAGGAACTTCGCCCCCGCGGGACCGATGGCAGTGACCAGCTTGTGCAGGAAGTAGAGGCCCGCGAACACGAGCGCCGCCGGCACCCCGATGCGTTCCGCCCCCTTCGCTACCGCGTCGATGATCCCCGAGGTGCTTGCGATGTCCACTGCTGCCCTCACTTGTTTGAGGCCGACACGCGCCAGGACGTGCCGTCGAAGATGAGCTTGCAGGCGAGGTAGGAGCCCACGTTGAGCTCGATGAGCGGAAAGCCAAAGCTCGGATCTTGAAGGGAGAGCTTGGATCCGGACCCGAACCACATGACGGTCGCTTCGATAATCTCCCCAGTTGGAGGATGAGTCAGCGTCCAGACTGCGGCCGATGGCTGGCTCGGGGAGAGCCACAGATCGGCCTTCCACAGCTCGATGGTCCGGTTCCCTGTCCCGGGCGTGCTCGACCTCTTGGCCTCGTAGGCAGCGTCTCCGGCGAAGATGGTCTTTTCGCCGACCTGGATCACGCACCCGGCCGGGAACACGGCGCCGGAAGTTACGTTGAGGGTGCCATTCACCTGGACCGCCGTGGCGAACGTGGACGTCCCGCCGGCGACCGTGATCCCCTTCGTGAAGGAGACGCCCGTCACCACGTTGGTGAAGCTCGCCGCGCCGGAGACGGTGAAGCCGCCCGAAAAGACGGTCGGACCGGTCCACGTGATGGCGCCGCCGTACGTGCCGCCCTCAAGGCCGTTGACCATGCGCCAGCCGATCCACACCGTCCGATCGGCCACCGCTTCCACGCCGACGCTGTAGTTAGCCGCGTCGCGGTCGTTGCTGTCGTCCGTGACGTTCGGCGTGACCCAGTAGCCCTTACCGGCGATGTACGCGCCGATGGAGAGGCCCGCGGAGTCCTGTCCAGAGTAGTTGTGCATCGCTCTACACCGTACCGATCCAGTAACGGCCTTGATCGCTCCGCGCTCTCACGCGCTCGTAGCCGCCCGCCCCGTCGTCCACGATCTTGCCATGATGCTTCCACCATCCGTCCGGACGGGGGCCGCCCGACGGGCTCGTGGGGTCGAATGCCAAGGGGTTTTGGGTGACGATGATATGCGAGACAACCACGCCAGCGGCCTTGAACGCGGAGCACGTCGCGCGTGCCGCCTCAACGTACCCGACGGTCGCGGTGGTCCCGATGGTGTATTTGTCTCCGGTGTCCACCTCGAACTCACCGAACGTGGACAGCCCATCGCCGAACTGGCCATCTTCGCCGGCAAGCTCCACGCCGCCGCAAGGGGCATAGACGATGGCCCACACCCTCGCGACGTCGGGGTTGGCGCCATCGAACCAGTAAGCCGAATCCCAGTCCCACGGGAGAGCCTCGCTTGAATCCACCTCCGCGGGGCCGTCGTCCGCCGGCCAGAACACGCCGAAGTGATTCCCGTCGTCGTCGGTCGCCTGGTACCGCAGGCCGGTGTCGTCCAGGGTCCACCAGTGCCCCTCTGTCGTGGTTCCACCGCGGACAAGGCGCACGGTGGCCGGCGCCGGGGAAAGGACCGCCCGCAAGGCGTACAGGAGCCCCGGATAGGTGCCAGCGGCGCGCCTAGCCGCATGCCAGTCGCGCAGTCGGGCCGCGATGACGTCCGCGGGCTCCACCTTGCCCTTGATGGTCCCGCGGTCCCTCGCGATGAGGGCCAACGCGTCCACGTTCGCGAAGCTCTCACCCCCGACAACCTGCCCCGGCATCGACGCGAGGCGAGCGATGCGGATCTTGTCAAAGAGGTTGTCCACGACGCGGAACGTGGCGCGCATGAGGCGCTTCCAATGGTCCGTGTCTGCCCGGAGCATCCACCCCGGGAGATGGTCCCGAACGTCGCCGATCATGACTGCTTCACCATGGTTGTCGTCACGGTGAACGTGACATCGGGGATCGCATCGTAGGAGAGCGCAATGTCGGTCGACGGGCTACACGTCGCGCGGACAATGCCATTGATCGACTCCGACGCTTTTGCCGTGATCTCGTTCACGTAGAGCGTTCCAGGATCGTTGGCATTCACCAGTGGAGTCGACCGAAACCCCCCGATCGGAACCTCCGACAGGAACGCCGCCACCGCGTCGTAAGCCGCGGTCTGCGCCTCTTCCGCGGTGGTACCAGAGTCGATGTCCACGACAACGTTGATGGCCAGCGTTGCCGAGGCAGCCGTAGCCGGGTAGACGTACAGCTTCATCCCGGTGGGGAGCACCGTTTTCAAGAGGCGCTGATAGACCTCGAACACCGGAGATCCAGCCGTGACCATGTCGCCCGGCGTGGGGCCGGAGCGTCCGGCGAGGAAGACTTGAAGCGTACACGCTCCGACGTCCACAACGCGAACGCGGTTGACGGACACCGGGGTGCCGTCGGGGAGGGTTGTGGACAGCGCGACGAACCGATAGGCGTCGACAGGGCCAGCCGGGGACAGTGGCCCCGAGGATGCCCGGCACCGCCCGCGCAAGTCGGGGTCCGTCTCTTCGTCGGCTCCGAGCATCGCCGCGGCATTCGTCAGCACGTAGACGCCGCTCGGGGCCGTGATCGGCTGCGTCTCAATGTACCCTGAGGGGGTATCGCTCGCGGTGCCAGCTTCGTCCGCGGTGAACGCCAGATCGACCGTCGGGTAAGCGCCGGAGCCGGACCACGCTGCCAGGAACGATGTCCCGGTGGTGTTCGTGAACGTCTTCCCGGTGGCGCCGTTCTTGACACGAACCGAGCCGGGCGCAATCGGGCCAGCATAGGCGCCGCGGTTCTCAACGGTGAGCGTGCGAGCCGCGAACTCCGCGCCCTTGCGCTTGACGTTGTAGAAGGTCCACGCGTACAGCGTGAGCCACGTGCCTTCGGCGTAGTCGAGGAACGCCGCGCGGAGCGCTGGCAGTGCCACGAGGGACCACAGCCACGCGAGGACGCGAGCCACGACTACCATCACGGCGCGCATAGGCTCGCCGGGCTGCCACGCCGTCGTGGACAGTTTCTCGTCGATGCACGCCTGGACAAGCTCGTCGAAGAAGTCCTCTTTCGACTTGTCTTTGAGAAGCTCTTGCAGCGGAGTCATTGAACGCCCTTCCGGAGCGCGCCGTCACCGAAGGACAGGACGGGGCCGACGAATTGAAAGGAGCCGCCAGACAGCGGGAAGACTCGGATATCCGGGCTCACCTCGTAGCCGCCCGCGGTCTGATTGACGGCCGGAACCACAGTCACGGACGATACCCGTTCGTCCTTCTCACACTCCGACTTGATTGCCGCCGAGAGGTTCACGAGCGCGTCAGACGTCAGGCCGGCGTTCAAGAGGTCGTCCACCGAAAGGCCATACTCCGGGTCATCCCAGTAGAAGCCGCGGCGCGTGTCGAGGCGCATGTAGAGCGCTTGCGAGAGGTTCGCTTCGTCCTCCGTCAACCGCCGAAACATCGGGGAAAAGATGTTGATTGATTCGCCGTAGTCGCCCACGGTCGACCATACCGGGCGAGCGCGCTACTCCGAGGAGAACAGCTCCGAGCCGCCGCTGATATGGCCGTCGAGAAGCGCGACGCCGAACGATCCGAGGTCGGGGGTAAACACGAGGCCGGTCCCCACGAGGGTGCCGATAACTCGGGTAGACCCGTCGTGGTAGCTCTGGATGATTTGCAGGCTGCCGGGGCCGCCGACGAATTGAAGCTCGCCGACGTACACAGGGTCGTCCTTCCGTGCCACCTTGTGGCGTTCCTTCGAGCCGACGTACACCTGCTTTGTGCCGCCTCCGGGGCCGTGGATACCAGTCCCAGGTGTCGTCATGATCTGGATCGTCTGGTCTGCGTCGATGAGCATCGATACAGGGTTTTTCGGGACGTAGAACGCCACGAACGGGCGCGCGGGGTTGCCACCTTCGAAGCCGACGAGAACCTGCGAGGCTTCGGTCGACACGCACGTGATGCCGTGCGACCCATACAGCTTGTTGATCATGCCCGGGAGGTCGGGGTTACCGCCAGCGTCACCGACGCGCCGCAACGTCGTCCGGTCGCCGTCGTCCTTACCCACCTCGTACAGATAGAAGCCGTAGAAGCGCACCGCGGGCTTCACCGCGTCCATGATGCGCTCCACGAGGTCGAGGAAGCTCATAAGCCGGTCACCTCAACGCGCACCGTACCGCCCCCGAGGACGATGCGGCAGACGTCCACTCGCAGGGACGTGCCGCCCATGTCGAGCGTCTTCCCGGGGACAAGCTCGGCAACATCTTCGTCCGGCACCTCAAGAATCGCCGTCCGTGATGCTGCCGCGTAGCTCCGAACCGAGAAGAGACCTTCGCTCGCGGTGTAGACCATGGGGCCGACTTCCGTCACCCCGTCGGGGCGCACGCGCCATGGCTGGCCAATGGCGTTGAGGGAAGCGACGCCGCTACCCTCCGGGCGGACCCAGTGGCGCCCTAGCACGGTCGACCCAAGGGCCGCGGCGAGGGTGTGGCGCTCGCCAGCCTCGCTCACGAGGTCGCGCAGCACGTCCGCGAGCCTCACGCCCTTGTCGTCCTGGTAGGACTTCCGCGCGACGTCCTCGCGCCACTTGCCGGCGCCGCCGAGCACGAAGAAGCCGGCGCCCTCGGGGACGACGGATCCTCGCAGGATGGTGCCCACGAGAGACAAGGTGCCCACGGTGATGGTGACCGCCTGCCCCTCCGAAAGGGTGCTGTCATCGAACGGATCCACGGTGGCCGTCCAGATCCCGCGAGAGGACAGGAGGATATCGCCGCGCAGGATGCCGGTGTCTCCGATGCTGGCCATGCGTCACTTCCCCTTGTCCATGTCGGCAAGCTCCTTCTGAAGCTGCTTGTTCGCCGCGTTCAGCTCCTCAATCTTCTTCTCGATCTCTGTCTTGGCACGAGGCCCGGCACCGCCGCCGACGGGGACGCGCTTCTTGCTCTCTGCGAACGTGATTACCACGGACCACATGTCGGTTTTCTCGTTGTGATCCCACCCCCCGATGAGCGACACGATCACGCTCTTGATCTCGTTGTGTTCGAGGGCAGGGTCATAGAACGCAAACGCCGTGGGTTTCGGTCGGGCCTTCTGTGCCGCTCGCATCGCCGGGAGCCACGCCTTGACCGCATCGCGCGCGGCCTTGTCCGCGCAGTCGATGCGATACGTGATCGTAGCCATGTCCTCGATCTTGACGGTCGTAAAGGCGCCTGCGTACCCCGGTTGCTGCTGTTGCTCAACCTTCATTGAGCGCTCGCCACCCTGCGTACGGACGACGCGCGTCCCGGGGATGGGGATGTTTTCGAGCGTAGGATGCTCGTAAACGGTGGGGTTTTCTCGCGGGTCAGCAGCCATGGTCAAGCCCTCGCAGGGGCCGGGAGGCCCAGCAATTCAGCGATGCGCGCCGATTCATCGTCAACCACGCGCCGGACCTCCGCACGAATCTCCTCCGCACCTTGCACCACGATCTGCCCGATGGAGAGCAACGGGGCCGTGATTGTCACCGACCCACGTCCGCCGCCGCCGAGCGCCGCGAGTTTCGAAGGGTCCGGGACAAGGGAGGACGCCGCAGCCTTCTGGACGCGGTCTTCCATGTCCTCCTCTCCGAGCGCCACGCCTTCCCCGAGTTGATGTCCGACCTCGCGCCGCATCTTGCGCGACGGGCTGCGGATCTCGGCGCCCGACTTTGCTCCGCGGATAGCCGCGTCGGATGCCCTCTTGCCGGCGTTGAAGATCGTCACCTCTTGCGCGTCCAGGCCGGCGACGATGCCGGTACCCATCGCGGAGCCTACCGCGGCGCCCTCCGCTGCGGCCTCCGGCGCCGCCTTCTTGCGCTTCGCGGTGTACCCAGGGTCATCCTTCTCGGGCTCGATCAGTCCGAACGCTGCCGCGATCCTAGCGGCGCCCTTCATGCCCAGAGAGATGTTATCGATGTCGCGGGCGACCTGGGCGAACGCGATCGACGCGAGGTCACCCGCGAGCGCCAGTGTGTCAGTGGGGCCGATCGCGTCTGAGATGGCCTTCGTAATGGGGTGTGCTGCGATGCGCAGCCGAAGCCACGCATTCTCGACCATGAGAGAGCCGAGGACCATGCCCTGAAAGGCTCCGGTGGCCGCGGGCTCCAGTCTCTCGATCAATGCGAACGCGCCGCCGAAGGCTCGCGAGAGGATGTCGCCGACCGCCTTCCCCGTGGCAGTCTGTCCGGTGAAGTTGCGCGAGAAGAGGTCGACGGCTCGCACAAGCGGTGACGCATCGATCCCACGGAACATGGCCCGGAAGCCGGCACCCGTCCGGGCTTGGATGCCCTGAATCTGCGACATGGCGCGCGCGCCAACCGCGAGCCTATTCAGCTCGTCCATGCTCCCGACGCCGGTCACCGACGACGCGAGGGACGCCATGACCTTGATCGCGGCGGTCGCCGCGGTAATGCCAACCGCCGCGACCATGCCAGCGGTGCCGAGTGCCGCCATGCTGCCAGCGTTGAGACCAGCGCTCTTCGCCGCATTCGACTTGTCCAGCGCGGCCTTTGCCTTGTCTTCCGTTTGCGAAAGCCTGGCAACGTCGATGGGCTTTGCGCCGGCCTTCTGCGCCGCCTCCCGCCTCCGCTTGGCCAGCTCGTATGCCTCTTTCTCGGCACTCCACCCGCCCGCTTTCGCGTCTTTGCGGGTCGACATGTACGCCGCATCGGCCGACGACTTGAGGCGCTTGTCGAGGTCCGCGGCGGCCTTTGCCGCCGACGTCGCCGCGTCCTTGTCCCCCTTCGCGCGCTCCTTGTTGGCCTTGTCGAGCGCGTCTGTCGCCTTCTTTGCCGCCGCCGCGAGCTTGTCCGCTTCGTCGGCACCACCCTTGAATGCGCCCGCCGCACCCGTGCCGAACGCCTTTGCCGCTTCTTCCGCCGCCGCAGCCTCTTCTCGTGCCTTCGCGAGAGCCGCGGCTACCGCCGCCGCCGCCGCAGCGTCGGGCGCGGTGCCGGTCGTTTTCTTGGTGGCCATGGGCTACGACTCCGGGTGAAGGAGGCCCTTCGCGAGCGCTCCACCGTAGCGGAGATTGACGAAAGCCTCGGATACGAGGACTAGGGCAGCGCGTACGTTCGGCTCGTGGCGCACATCGGCGGGGAGGAGGGCGCACAGCACTTCGGCCATGCTCCCCACGTCGTCGCCGGCCTCCGCCGCGAGCCTTACGCTTTTCCCGAGATGCGCGCCACCTCACCATCGGCGAGGGCGTTGCGGGCATCGTACAGGCGCTCCCAGATGCCGGGGAACTTGTCGGTGACGGCGCGGACCTTCTCTCGCGACGGATACTCGACGGTTTCGAGGGTGTACTCCCGCGCGACCGTCAACCGGCCCGAACCGGGCACGCCCGCGAGCCGCTCCGCGAACATGTCTTTCTCGCGAAGGGTGACGGTGCGCATGATGATGCACCCGTCCGGCGTCTCCACGCGCGCCACGCGCCCCTTGCCGTGCTTCGCGAGGGCCGCCGCCCATGCCACCTCGTCGGACTCTTCGCGTTGCTCGCGAACGAGGGCCGCTTCCGCCTCTTGGATGATCTGGTCTGCCGAGGGAGGAAGGTTCGCAGCCGTCGCCCGCACCGTCGCCGCCGCCGCGAGCTGTGCGCGCTGCTCCGCGATCTTGGCGAAGCGCTCGCGAGCCGCTTCGGGGATCTCGGCAAAGATGGACTTCGCCGCTTCGCAAAGCTGCTCCGGTGTGGGGTCCGCACCACCGGCCGCCGCGGTCGCGCGCTGCTCGGCGAGCCGCACGAAAGTGCCGCGGTGGTCGGAGGGGATGGTCGAGAAGACGTCTTGCGGGGTGAGGGGCGCAGCGGTCATGCCGGACCATACCGGGCGAGACTGCCGCTAGAGGGAGAAGCCGGCCGACGCGCCGAGTTGCGCCACGACTGAAGCGGAGCCGCCGACCGAGCTACCGATCGAGAGAGCGCCTTGCGAGATGGCCGAGATACCGTCGAGGGTGATGATCCCCATGACGGAGCACTTGACCGACTTCACAGCCGCCTTGTTGCGCTCCAGGCTGCCGCCCTTGTCGATGATGCGGCACGACGGGATGAACAGCGACGAGAGCCCGAGGCCCGTGTCCTGTACCTGTGCGCCGATGTTGAAGCGCCTCTCCATGTAGCCGTTGCCGAGGCCCTGAACGAGGGCCACGTACTCCGACCACAGAATCTCGAACTCGCAAGTTGCCTTGTAGGTGCCGCGAGTCTCCGCGATGAAGACCCCAGCGGCGCCGGGGACTTGCTCGGCGCCCTCCATGGTTTCCTGCCACTTGATGGACTGGATGCCGACGAAGTGCCGCCCGTTGAGGTCGATGTGGGCGCTTTCCAGGGTGTAGGCAAAGCCGGTGGTTTGCGGGAAGATCATGGTCTTTTCTCTCAGGACCCGAGGAGGGCAGCGAACTGCGGGTTTTCGTAGCCGATACCACCGTTGAACTTGTCCACGTACGCGAGGCCCGTGACGGACACCTCCGCGGTGACGAGCCCCGTGGTGTAGAACGGATCGGTGCGGCTCACACGCGCGCGCACGGCGCTCGCGTAGCCGGGTTTGACGATGGCATCGGTGAGGCCCGACACCAGCTCGCGATCAATGATGCGGGCGTCCACCTCGGCAAGGGCGCCGGGGGTGACCGTCTCTCCCGACGTCTGGCCGGGCTGCGCGCCAGTGAGCGGGTTTGCTCGCAGGTGGTTCTCGATCTGGATCGTCATGATCGCGAGGTAGACCTCCGACGCGAGGTCCATCACGGCGCGGCGAGCGATCCTGTTGAACTCCGAGCCTTCCGCCGCCATCGAGTTGCCGCGCGTGACGTAGACCCCGGGCTCACGGTCGAACGTGCGCAGGGTGGTGAACCGAGCACCGTGGAGCGAGTCGCGCACGCGAGAGTCCAGCTCCACGAGGCGTCCCGTCGAGTCGTAGATCCGCACGTCCGCAGGCAGCGCGCCATCGAGCTTGCGCCCCGGGTCCACCTGAATCGTCTTCTCGATGAGACGTTGCACCGTGATCCACGAGGTCGGACGGCGGTTCGCACGCCCGGTGATGGGGCAGAGCACGCGCGCGCGCCCGGCGCTCACGCCGACGCGGTCCGCGTCGAGGCTCGCGTACTCCGAGATGAGGCGTTCGCCCCAGTAGACGGAAGGCAGTCCCTCGCCGTCCACTTCGCCGTCGGTGCGGTCGCGCGCCGAGAAGATCGCGTAGGTGAATACCCCGAGACCCTCAAGAGCGGTGAGGCGCCCTCCGACACTCGCCACCTTGGCCGCGGTCGCATCGCCTGCCACGTGAACGAAGCGCCACGCATGCGAGGACGCGCGGAGCGTGTCGAGGGCAGCCTGAACGTCGGACGCCTGCCACGCGGGGCCAGTCGTCGCGCTCGTGAGCTTGTCGCCCTTGTCGATGGTGCCAGCGGCGAGGTTGAGGGTGACGCCGCTCTCCTCGGTGCCGTCCATGAGCATGAACGTTGTCGCGGTCCCGAGCTGCGTCGCCGGGCTCCACTTCTCCCCACCGTCGAGCGAGTAGCGGAACGTGATGCCGGTCGTCCCGACGGTGCCACCGAACAGATACTCGACGACGATCTCGTATTCGTCCTCGGGGGTGCCGGTGAGCGTGAGAGTCGACGTGGACGAACCGACGCGCGTCACGGTCGGGTCCTTGATCGCCTGCGAGCCGGGGAGCGTGTAGAACTTGATCTCGTCGTTGACCGCGTACGTTTCCGCGGCAGTCAGCGTGATCGACTTGGTGCCCACCGCGATCGACGTGGCAGTGCCAAGCGCGATGGGAGCGGTGTACGTCACGCCGCCGTCGAGCGACTTCTTGTAGAAGATGCCAGCGGTGCCCACGGCGCCGGCCGTCGTGATCACGACCGAGACGTCGTGGCCCCAAGGGACGACGCCAAGCGGGGCCGCGACTGCCACGGTCTTGCCGGTGGGCTTCGTGATGGCACTGACGAACGGAGTCACCGCGACCGTGGGAATGCGGACGACGATGTACCGCGCGCTCGTGGAACGCGTGGCAAACGCCGCAGCCTTGGGCATGGGGCCAGTCCCGAACGTCCCCGCCGCATCATTCGGCCGCGAGTACGCGATCGGCTGATTGAGCGGACCCTTGGACGACGGACCGATGCAAACATGCACGTTCGTGGGGCCGCCCTTGGCGACTCCGAGGCCCGCCTTGCGGACCGTGACAGAAGCGGAGGGGAGGGAGAGACTCATAGGCACACCGTACCGGGCGAGTTATTGCGTTTCGACGGTGGCCGTTGCCGCGGTAACCTCTCCCGATGGGAGGTCCGCCTTGACGGTGGCCGTCATGGTGTAGGGCTTCGGGACCACGAGGTACGCGTCCCCGAGGACGGGAATCGCAACCGAGAATGAGAGCGTGGCGAGCGCCCCATAGGTGACGTCGCCAGTGTCGGCCGATGGCCAGTCCCCCGAACCGAAGCCAAGGGCGCCACGGCCAAGGATGCGACGGAGCCCCGCGATCGTGGCATGCAAGAGGCGCTGCGTTCGTGCGTGAGCCGCTGCGGGGATGTCCTCCGCTGCGGTGTCATCCGGGGCCGTGCCGTGGACCCATACCAGGACTTCTTGAGACTGGACGGCAACCACCGCCGCCGCCGTCTCCCCGTTCACGACCGAACCAGGCGCCGCGCCGATGGGGTAGTCCTGCGAATCAGGATCGAATGCCCCGAGGCCGATGATCACGCGGTCTGCGCCGGCATGCTGCGCAACCTGCCAGTTGCCGAATACCACCTTCGCGGCGACGTTGCGAAGGGCGAAGTCATCGACAAGGGCCGTGGCAATGTCTTGCACGGTGTCCATCATGCCCTCCCATAAAGGAAGCCGGCGCGCGTGTTCGTGGTAAACATGGGGCCTCCCTCGTGGCGCTGCGGGGTAGCGTCAGCGGCTTCGTCAAGCTCCGCGCCTTCTCCGCCACACAGCTCCTTCGCGTACGCGATGGCCTGGTCCCGGGCGTCCTTGTACGGCTCCATCGCCTTCGGATCGGCGCCGCGGTTGTAATAGAGCGCGTGCGCCGCGAGGGCTGCCACCGCGGAGCGAATGCCAGGGTCGGGGCCTGCGGTGTACGTGAGATTGTCGCCGGACGCTCGCGCGCCAGCGATGGTAACCGTGACGCCGTCCACCTCGATGATCCCGGACGCCGGGAGAGACACGGCGGGGGGCACCACCATGCCTACGAGGCCGTCCTCGCGCGTCACCCTCACAGTGACGTCTCCGGTGGACACGTCGCCGCCGGCCACCACCTCAATCTTGACGTCTGCCGCCGAACCCGTCGGGTTGCCTTCCATGGTGAACGCGCCGGGGAGCGCGCTCGACACAACGTCTGTCACCACGAGGGTAAGGGGCATGGTGTACCGCTTCCGAAGGTAGGCAGCGAACACGCTGGACGCGCGGACAAGCGCCCTCCGTCTCTCGGGGACAGACTTGTTTGCGATGCCCGCAGCGGGGACGCCGACCTCTTGAAGGTCGCGCAGTGTCGCAAGGACTTGCCAGGAGGAGAGTGCCACGCCGAACCATACCGGGCGGCATGGGGCGTAGGAGGACGCCAGGGGCGCACCGCTGCCAGACGATGCGCCCCTGGCCATGGACAGGCCAGGAACCCGCGAGGGGTCGCCTCAGCTCTTGACGGACAGCAGCGCCTTGTGGGGGATGCCCACGCCGACGCCGTTCATGCCCTTGGAGATCCAGCGGAGCGCGCCGCGCTCGTACTCGAAAGAGCCGTCGGGATCGATGCCATTCGGCACGAGCTGCATGGGCTCGCGCTCCTGGAACACCACCGCGCGCTCGTCGGGGTCGCGAGCATCGAAGAGGCAGAACATGTCACGCGCCGTCCAGTTGGGAACCACGATCAGCTGGAGCCCGAGGCCGAGCCACTTGTTCTCGGCACCCGCGAGCCCCGAGGGGAAGCGCGAAGTGCAGATGTCGATCCCGATGCCCTCGTAGCCGCTCGTGACCACGAGGTGCGAGGGACGCGAGCCCACCGCCTTGCCGGGAGTCGCCGACGGGAACGCGGACATCGCCGCGAGCGCCACGCCGAAGTTGTCGATGGTGAGGCCGCCGGCCTGCACCAGCTTGTTCGCCCACGCCGCCGAACCGGCCTTGGTGGGGTCGGTGGGGTGATCAGTGGCGAACAGCGCCTTGCCGTCGTAGCAGGGGGCCGTCGCGAGGACGTCGCCACCGGCGATCAGCTCCTCGGCATCGATCACGGGGCCGGAAGCCGCCGCCTTGCCGAGCATCGAAGCGACGCCGCTGAACTGGCCGATCTTGTCGTTCTTGAAGTCGTTCAGCGGGACGTCGAGCACGCGATAGCGGTCCTTGTTCGCGACCGACGCTTCGTACACGTTGAACGCGTCCGGAATCAGCTCGTTCGTGCCGTTCGCGCGCGTCCGCATGCCGCGAAGCTCCTGCGGGAAGAGGTAGACCACCTCGCCGCTATCGGAGCCGACGATGCGGCAGACGTCCATGATGCGGGAGACGCCGAGCGAACCTTGCTCGAAGCCGTCGCGCCACATCTTGACGAGCTTGGCGTTGAGAGCGCGTGCCTTGGTGGGGATGTTCGGGAACATGGTGAGAGTCCTTGGGGGTCAGTCGTTGGGGTTGAGGTGCGCCCTTCAGCTCACCAGCTCGATCCACACGCCGTCGGAGTCGACGCGACGGAGCACGCCGCCCTGGGTCGCCCCAGTGCTCAGCGAGGTCATGGTGAAGTTGTCGAACACATACGCCGGGCCGCCGACGTGGGCCTGCGTGAGGGGGTCGGTCGCGTCGTTCGCGAACTTGAACAGCAGCCGCTTGCCGTTCTGCGCGACGGGGCCCGCGCACACGATCTTCTCGGCGCCGTCCGCGCCCGCGTTGACGACGGTGCTCTTCGCGACGCCGAGGATCTTGAGGCCGGTCGCCTTGACGCCGCTCTTGGCGTAGCCGTCGCTCGTGACGACGAGAGTGCCCTGATAGATCGTGGTGGACCCCTTCACGAGGTACTCGAAGTCGGTGAACTCCAGTCCCGGGGTGTCATTCGCAGCCGTGATCGCCATGATGCTTGAATCCTTGTTTGATAGCCGTTGTGGTGGACACGCCGGGGGGCGTTACTTCTTGGTCTTGAAGCGGTCGGCGAGGGAGAACGCCGGCGCCTCGCTCGCCTCCGCGAGCGCCTCACCGCGGGGAGCCTCGCCACCGGGAGAGGGCTTCTTCGCAACAACAGCCGCGATGAACGTCTTCACATCCGAGAGAGGCTTGCTCGCGAGGACACCCACGAGGCCGCCGAGGGTCTCCTTGTTGGCGTCGAGAAGCGCGCGACGCTCGTTCTCCTCCGCGAAGATGGCGCGCACGCCAGACTCGGTGAGGGGCTTCGAAGCGGAGACGCCGACGCCGTGCTTCGCCACCGCAGCGGCCACCGCAGCGGCAACCATCTTCTCGATCTTCGGATCGCCCGCGTCCGCAGCCGCCGCAGCCGGGGCCGCGGGGGCAGCCTGCGAGGCCGGAGGCTCCGTCATGTCAGCGCCCGCGAGGTCGATGCCCTTGGCCATCGCCACGTCGTTTGCCTGCCCCGCGACGATGGCGCCGAGCGCCTGGATGTCCGGGTCCTGAGAAGCCGCGGCGCCCATGCCAGCGGCGAGAAGCGCCTTGAGGATATCGGTGTCGTTCATGTCGAGTCTCCGCGCTCGCGCCGCGAGCATGTTTACCTGGAAAGTACCGGGCTCAGCCACGAGGGAGAGCCTGTCAAGAGAGCGTGGTTCACGCGTGGCAGGGTCAAGGAACCAGTCGGGCGAGATGTAGGGGCGTTGCCCCGTCTCGATCTGGTGTTTGCCGCAGCACACGCCGGGGGAGGGGACGGCGAAGGGTCGCCCGCAATCGGTCCACCTCACCGGGTCCGCCCAAAGCTCCGGACCAGCGGCGCTTGCGACAACCTTCAACCCAGCATGCCCCGCGATGGGGGGAGGGTTGGCCGGGTCATACTTCGGGTTTTCCCGCTGGTTGGTGGCATGCTGAATGTCAATCGCGAGCGCCACGCCGCGCTTCGCATGTTCGGCCATGATGGCATCGACGGCGCGCGCGGTGACGTTGTTGTCGCCGTAGTCGCCGGGGTTGTTTCCCGCACGCCAGATCCGGAATCGGTCCGGGGCCGCGCCGGGTCCGCCAAGAGGGATGAGGCCCATGTCACACCATACCGGGCGTCGCCGCCTTGATCGGACGCCAAGCGATCTTCCACCCGTGCGGTTTGCCGTCGACACCGGGCACAAGGACGCGCTCCCTCTCCACGCCGCAGAGCAGGCAGCGATTGCGGCGTTCATGCTCGCAGCGGTCCACCCCGTGCTCCGTCATGGCTTCCGCGAGCCTCGCCGCAGCATCGTCCGCGGGAGGCGCGATGTCCTCCGCTGCGGTGACAGGTGCCGCCGGCAAGAGGCCCGCAGTGCGGCTTGCCGCGTCGGGGAGCAAAGCGGTACCAGGCTCGACGACTTCCACGCCTTGCGTGTCGATGATCTCGCCGTTGACGTTTTCGAAGTCCACCTCCACGCCTTGTGCCCGGAAGAACGGATCGAGCTTCACGCGCTGCCCACGTGTCCCTGCCACCCTGTCGATCGCTTCTACCGCTTCCGCCGCAGCCTTTGCCGCTTCCGCCGCCGCTTGGCGCTGCGCAGGGTCGCGAGCGTCAATGTGCGCCTGCGCGCGCCCTAGTCCAAGGCCGATGGCCGTTGTCCAGGGGTCGATTGCCTCCGCCGTGGCCCATTCTCCGAGCGCGTCGGCCGTCTCTTGGATCAGGTTGCTCGCGATGTCGCGCCAGATGTCCCCCGACGAGAAGCCCTTGCCGCCGTCGGTGGTGACAACCTGCCCCGCAAGAGCAACCTGGATCTCGCGGTCGCCGCGGTCCTCGGTGTCGGTGTAGACCTCGTAACCGCGTCCACCTGCTTCCACGATGCCGGGCTCGTATCCCTTGGGGGCCACGAGGCCGGGGGCATACTGCCACCCTTCGCGCATGAAGCGAACCATGTCCGGGTAGTGCGCTTCCGAGGCTTGCTCTCCCGCTTTGATGTACCGCAGACCGTCCGCAAGGAAGCGCTGCCACCGCAGCCGGTCAATCGCCGCGCCTTGCTTCGCGATGAATGGGCCAGCGCAGGGGTACCAGGCGCCACGCGCCCACGGACGCGAGCGCCCGTACGGGGTGAACAGCATCCACCGTCCGTCACCGGGGGTGATGCGGACGAGGCCCTTGTCCATCGTCTGGTACCACCACGAATCGTCCCGGTGGTGGTAACGAACCCAGTGCAAGTCCAGGTGCTTGAGCCGCCGCCAGCCGCCCGGGGTCGGGTCGTCGCACAGGTACCCGATGCCCGCGCCTGCCATGAGGCCGTCGTCGTGGACAGACCGAAGCTCTGTCCGCGGGAGCATGCGATCCCACATTCCGGGGATACGTTCCACAATGACGGCGCCCGTCTCCGGGTCATACTCCGCGGGACGCCCACGGAGCTTCTCTTCCACCCATGGATCCCCGTCATACAGGACGGGGAAGGACAGGAGCCCTCCGCGCGTGTCCTGCAAGCCCCGAATCAGGCCATCGGATCGCATCGCATCGCACAGCCTGGCAACCTGCGTGAAGTCGCCTTGCTCCGCTGTGTGCATCGCAGAGTCACGGTCGGGAAGCTCCCACAGGTGGCCCGCGGGATGCTGCACGATCGGTGAGCGAACGTCCGGGCGCTGTGATGCCGTAGCAGTAGGGGCGCGCTGGAACAGCGACGCGAAGCGGCCGAGAAAGCCCATGGTTGAACCATACCGGGCGAGGTTCACCAGAACTTCCCGCTCGACACTTGGCCACCGCTCCTTTGCGCCGCGAGATAGGCCGTGGAGCCCCTCGGGGGAGTCCACGTCTGGCCACCGGCCGCCGCCGCTTCCACGCGCCTTTCGACGGCGTGAGCCCACAGTCCAGGGTCGCCGGAGCCCACCTCGTGGAGCGCTGTCAGCACCGCCACAAGCTCATCGCAGTGCGTGGTGCCCTTACCGGCCGCCGCGTCCTTGACGCTGGTACGAGGGACCACGAGGCGTGCCTTGCCGCCGGATTGCGGGATGAGAAGGACCGCCGCGAACTGCTTTGCGAGCATGGCACGGTCCGTCTCTGGGAGCCCTGCGAGGCAAAGGCGTTGCTCGCGAAGGATTGACCGCCCGGCATCGAAGATCGCATCGGTCGGAGCCGCCGGCTCAAACGAGACGCCGTGTCGCTCGTACTCTTCCCGGACGGATTCCTTGTAGTGGACGTCGGACGCCACCGCGCGCACGCCGCGCGACTTCGCCACGAGGGCCACCGCGCGATACGTGTCAGAGGGCTTCTGGTCGGGGGAGGACGGGATACCCATCACGAGGGGCACCGCGAAGCGCCCGTCGGGGTAGCGTTCGGCGATTGCCAGCGCGCTTCGGTCCGACGTGTGGCCGTAGTCTGCGCCGCCGCCGCGAGCCTCGGGGGTCAACGCGGGAGCGGGAAGGCCCATGGCGCGATCCACGTCCGCCGCCGCGAAGTAGCGCCTTGACCCCGCCGCGTGCGGGATGGCGAGGATCTCGCGGTCCGTGGTGATATCGCCGTCCGGTCCGGACCTCATGGCGCGCTCTTGCTCGCCGGTCGGATCCCACCCCGGGCGTAGCAGCTTCGTCCGCACGCGCGCCGCCACGAGGGCCGTGTTGCCCTGTGTCCCCTTTGCCCAGTTGTCCGCAATGAGCTGCTCTAGGAGGCCCTCTCCTTCGATGTACGGCGTGCTCGCGATCCACACCTGCCCGCCGTCCACGATGGCCGGGAGCGCACCATCGAAGATCGATCGGTCGTTTACCGTATGCCCGTCGTCTGCGTGTAGGAAGCACGCTTCATCGAGGATGAGCCCGCAGAGGGAGCGCGAGCGGACCGAGCGACCGCCGCGAGCCGCCGCCCGCACCGTGATGTCCACGAGCTTCCCGTCCGGGCGCCTCAGCACAACCGCGACGGTGTTTCCGATGTCCTCCGGGTCCTCCGGGATGGTGTCGCCGGGGACGGCGCATCGGAGCACCTCCGACGTTCCCACGATGCCCTTGACGTAGTTCAAGGTCGCCGTCGCCGCGTCCAGATCCGGGGCCACGATTGCGACGCGTGCGATCTGCCCCGGGCGAAGGTCCGGCAAGGGGACCGTCCACGCCAGATGGACCGCCTTTGGGGCGAGGAGCCGCGAAGTCTTGCCACCTTGCCGGCCGGCACCGACGCCGACGACGCGCGAGGGCCTCGTGGGGAGCGCCGACGGTTCGCAGTGGAAAATCTCTCGGCAGATGTCCGCCGGCACAAGATCGGGTCGACCGTCGGACGCGTCGATGATGGCCCACAACGCCGGTGACAGCGCGATGCCGCCGGGGAAGTAGTCCGGCGAGGACATGAACGCGCGGAACGTCAAGAGGCCCGCGCCGACCACCTCCGCGGCCTTTGCCGCCTTGACCCTTGCCCTCGCCGCACGCACCGCAGACGCCGCCTCATGCCCCGGCGTGGGCGTCTTCTTCGCGCTCATTCGCCGCATGCCCCTTCCGGTCCATCGATGCTCTCAAGAGCCGCTTCCACCCTGCGAGAGCACCGATCACAGTCGGCCACCGCTTCGGCCACCGACGCGGTGAAGCGGGGCCATTGCGCCGCCTTGCGGATGTCGATCTCCACGACGTTGCGGATCTCGCCGCTGAACTTGCCGCACAGCTCCAAGATCCCCTTCGCCTTGCTCGCCACGTCCGCAGCTCCGCGGAGAAGCGTCATGTTCACCATCGCCGGATCCGCGCCGTCGTCGCCGCCGCCGCCCGCGAAGCCGCCTCCGTCCGCGGTGAGCTTGGACACGAGGCCGGTAGCCTTTTCGAGGAGCCCCATAGCCGCGTCGCGCAGACCGTGAAGGTCCCCCGCGATCTTGAGCGCCTGGACATTGTTCCCCTCCGCTGCCGCCCTCTTGAGCTTGTCGGGAATGCAGTTGGTGGCGTGGTTCCGGATCGCGTCATGCGACGGTGCCCCGTCGATGGCGTTGGACACGGTGAGGTAAGGGGTGCCGCGAAGGAGCGCCTCCTCAATCTCCGCCCGTGCGGAAGAGGCGCACGTCAAGCAAGGGCGCCCGGGACCAGGCTTCCCCTTGAACGTGGGGGCGCGGTCCGACGCCGGCTCTACCTGCGTGGGCTTCACCCCCTCGCAGACCTCAGGGGGCACCTGCGTGGCGTTGATCGCCACGGAGACACCGGGAGCAGTCGTGGGCGTCGTCTCCACGGCCGCGTCGCCCTCCGCGGTCGGGGCCACATTCGGAAGGCAGTTGTCCCGGTGGCGAGCGAGGGAAGGCTTCGCGATGTTGAACCGGCGAGCGATCTGGTTGAAGCCGTCCGCTTTGGCTACGAGCGCCGCGTTGATGTCCGCGACGTCGGGCCGCGCACACGTGGTGCATCCCATGCCCACACCGTACCGGACCGGGACAGTGGTACGCCCCCGGTCCACCTCGTGGTACGCCGCTCCCGTGCCTCAAATTCTCTAGCTTTTTGAGACAGGCCGGCGAGCGGTGCGTGGGTCGCGGTCGTCTCCGCCCGCCGGTCCGCTGGCATCCTACTGAGGTTCGATGCGCCGGAACAGCTCCGCTTTGAGTTGCTCCGGGGTGAACGTCGAGCGGTTGAAGTCTAGATCGAGACCGTTCGGGGCCTTCTCGCCGCCGTCGCCGTCGTACTGGTGAGCGGTGAGGTACGACCACGGCGGGGGAGCCACCGGCGTGCCGCCGTACCTCGCGAGGATGAGGGGCCGGTCCGCGAAGCTCGGGTCCAGGGGGAGCGCCTTCAGGAAGGCCTGGTAGCTGTACGTCACGCACCGCAGGCCACGCCGCGACTCGATCCGCTCGCAGAACTCCAGCGACACGGCCGCCACCTCGCGCGGGGTCATGCCGTCGAGGATCTCGACGTCGAGCACGGGGAAGCAGTCGCCCCCCACGCCGTCCATGGCCTTGTCGAGGAGGTCGACCTGCGCGACCACGGACCGGGTCGGCCGCATCGCCCAGTAGGCCCCGCGGAGGCGGACGCCGCCCTCCTTCGCGTTCCGGATGTGCTCGGGGAACGTGAGGTCCACCCCGAGGCCGAAGCCCGCCCGGGCGTACATGAAGTCGAGCGCCATCGCCGTCCACGGGACGCGTGCGGGATCTTGGTGCGAGGAGACGTCGGTGCCACGGGACATGGCCGACCGTACCGACGCAGATCGGCGCCGCCGGGTTTCCCGCTACTTCGGCGTTACGCCGCAGGCTCCAAGGTCGGGAAGGCACACAAACGGCGCCGGGCAGTCGGCCGTTTCTGTGCATCCGTGGACGCACTGGTTAAGCACGACGCTAGGGGAGAGCTGCCGGCAAACGCCGCCGGGGCCACACGTCGCGTCTTGGCCGCATGGATGGAACGTACAGAACCCCGTCGCGCCTTGCGCGTTGTTCGCGGGATTCAGCACCGCGCAGTTGCCGCTTTCGCAGTCGTCGGGGACGGCGCAAAGCGCTCCGATGGGGCCGGGGGCGCTCGTGGTGCCACCTTGACCGCCGGAGCCCGCTACGCCGCCACCTCCGCCGGAGCCCGCTACGCCGCCACCTCCGCCGGAGCCGCCCGTCTCGGATGAGGCGCTCGTGGTAGTAACGCCGCCCGCGCCACCGTCCCCGCCCTCCCCGCCCTCCGAGGCCGTTGTTGTCTCGGTTGAGCCACCCGTGCCGCCGTCCTCCCCGCTTCCCTCGTGGAAGTAGACAGGGTCGCGTGAGCATTGCCCCAGCGCTCCGGTGATGATCAGGATGAAAAGAATGTGGTCCACCGGGCGGATTCTACGAGGCAACGCAAGGCGTGTCTATAGCCTTTTTGCGGTGAACTTGTTCGCGCGAACGTCGGGGGTTGCGACTATGCGGAACGCGGCAGCGTTGCCGAGATGGTGAGCGACGTGCGCCACGGCGTCATCGAAGGACACGACACCGCCGGGGCGCACCTCTACCGCGGACCCATTCACCGCACCCCATAGGACGCGCGCCAACATTGCGGCGCGCATCTCCTCGGGGCTCACGCTCACGCGGAGACCTTCATCCCGTCGGGGCCAGCGTGGATGTCACCCTCCGCGCCGTCGTCACAGAGCGCGTCCTCCGGGTCGACGCGAGGGTTGGCACGCAAGGCGTGTCTATAGCCTTTTTGCGGTGAACTTGCTCGCGCGACCGTCGCGGGCGCCGGCATGGCGGACTCCGCGCACCGCTTCGCTGCCTCGCCGAACCGCGCAAGCGACTCACCGGCCTTGCGCATTGCCGCGGAGACCTTCATCCCGTCGGGGCCAGCGTGGATGTCACCCTCCGCGCCGTCGTCACAGAGCGCGTCCTCCGGGTCGACGCGAGGGTTG
>ERZ724505.392-NODE-392-length-28582-cov-11.883233_pt1 | contig 28582 bp, 56 predicted proteins | sample MGYA00376038_ERZ724505 | MGnify/ENA primary metagenome ERZ724505 (study PRJEB28724, sample SAMN07190884) | wastewater metagenome | isolation source: effluent of sewage treatment plant in Hong Hong | place: Hong Kong | collected 2016-03-17 ...
GGATCGGTGAAGGCGTCCATGAGCATCTGGCTGATTGAGCCGTCCTTGAAGCCCATGATGTTCGCGGCCTCGGCGGGGTTGGAAAGCAGCGGGTTCGAGTAATCCCAGAAGCTGCCCGGCATCATGGCCTGATGCATCGTCCCCTGACGCGCCGCCTGCTGCCATGCCGGTACGTTCGTCTGGCCCGGATTGTTCAGCATGCGGTTGAGGTATTCGTCGGTGCCGGCGATGTTCTGCCGGACAGCCTGCATGCCCTGGTTCTGTAGGATCGGATCGAGGTGCTGCGCAACGCCGGCCTGCATGTCGCGGCCAAGAAGCTGCTGGAACTGCGAATTGATCGCCGGGAGTGCGGTGGAGACGTTCTCCTGCGATACGCCCTGCTGCTGGCGGCCGTTCCAGTAGGAGGTGTCATCCCCGTTCATGGGAATGCCGAGCGCGGCATAGATGTCAGCGATGCTGAACGAAGTCGGGGCGAGTGCGTCTGCCATGTCGTGCCTCTACCTACTCACCGCCGAAGACGATCTGCCTCTTGGCGCGTTCCATCAGGATGAGCGTTTCGCCCGCATTGGCGCTGCCGCTGATCCAGATTTCTCCGTCTTCCGTCTCAGCGAGGATAGCCAGAGTGGAGAAGCCCTGACCTTTGGCGCCTTCGAGAATGTCGTCCGGATCGAAGCGAAAGCCCTCGCCAACAACAACCGGGTCGAACTTGATGACTTTCGCTGTCAAAATCCAAGTTCCTTCGCTTGCCCGATCTGCTACAACCGGAGCGTGAAACACTTCCTCGCCGCCCTGCTCCTGCTCACCGCGCCTGCGATGGCGGATGACATCGTGGGCCGCGCATCGGTCGTGGACGGCGACACAATCGAGATACATGGCCAGCGCATCCGCCTCGACGGCGTGGATGCTCCTGAAAGCTGGCAGACGTGCCATGATGCAGGTGGCAAACTCTATCGCTGCGGTGCTCGCGCTGCCGAGGCCCTTGACGCGCTGCTTGCCGCGTCACGCCCTACGAAATGCAGGCAGGTTGATACGGACAGGTATGGCCGTGTTGTCGCGATATGTTGGACGAATGCCGGCGTCGAAGTGAACGCCGCGATGGTATCGAGCGGTTGGGCTGTTGATTGGCCTCGCTACAGTCGCCATCGCTACCAGCCTCAACAGGCAGAAGCCCGTCGCCACAAGCGCGGCATCTGGTCCGGCACCTTCACCCTGCCATGGGAGGCCCGCCGCATGAAGCGGGGGAGTTAGGCGCCGTCCTGATTTGCTGCGAGGCGGGCAGACTTAGGGGGCGACAGGTTCGCTAGCCTCTGTCTTTGGCCGCATCGCGGTTACTATCCGTCCCGCAGCCCGCCTCGCATCTCGTTTCCCGCAGTGGCGGGGATGGTGAGAATCAAAAAGGCCCGCGATTGGCAGGCCTTTGGGTCGCAGTTCGCGACGTTACTTATGGTGACAGTTATTCCGGTTCGCCGAATCTGTCAACCGCCTCGCATCTTGCCCACAAGATCGCGTTCGATCTTCTTACGCATTGCGTCCAATTCGTCGCCAAGCGATTTCAGCGCGTCGATTTGGCCGCATACAGCTTGAAGCTTACGCCATTCGTCCATCCATACGGCTGCATCCTGACGAAATTTATCGAACACGTCATTGCTGCCCTCGTCCCCGAAGAACTCATCTCTGATCTCTGCTACCCACGCCTGCGGAACCTTGAGGTTTTCGGCAATGAGCTTGTCCGTCCATGGCGGCTCGTATCCCACATCGAGGTAGTGTAGCCCAATGGCCTCATGAATGCGTTTGCGGTCCTCGCGGCTGATTGCACGCGGTGTTTCTGCCTTCTTCGCCGCCTCTAGCCATTTTGACGAGGTTGGCTCACTTGGCTTTTCCATTTCCGTCACCTTCGGTTTCGGTTCATGTTTGCGGACAGGCTTCCGGCACTCTGGGCAAACATCCATGTGATGGCTGCGCCCCAACTCCCAGCCCTTGTTCTGGAAGAACTTCTGCGCGGAGATCGTGCCGCCGGCGCGCGGGAAATATTCCTTCACGCCGCAGTGGCGACACTTGGCAACCGGGCCGGTATGCGCCCGCCCTGACAGGAAGAAGTTCTCGATCGGAAACGAGCGTTCAGCCATTCAGCCCTCCGTAGTGATCGGAAAGCTTATTCAAACCGCGACGCAGGTAGCCGATCATGTGATCGGGCCAGGTACGGCATGCCTGATTGTCCATGACCGCGACCTCCATCACCGCGTGCCAGACGCGCCGGCCCGTATCGATGTCGCCGACTGCGAGGAGGACGGCCCGGAGCTTGGTCATCTTGGACCGCGCGGCAGCAGCGGCCGTCGCGCGGCCTTCGGAGACCTCCCCGTCATCACCGCGAACAGCGAAGATGTTTTGAGCCCTGGCGCTCGGGAACGTAACGCCGGTCAGGCCGTAGTAGCGAGCCATGTCCTCGGCGTAGCGCAGCCCGGCGTCGTGCTGGTCCTCCGTAACCCTGCCGTCCAGATACAGCAGGCCCAGCGCATATCCGCGCCGAGGGTCCGCCGCCTGCTCCTCGGCGGTAAGTATCTTGCCGCCCTTGAGGCGAGTATCCTTCAGACCATATTCCCGCACGCGCCGCGCCACTGCTACGCTCAAATTGCCGATCTCCGTGTCATGATTGAATTTCTGCACCGATGCTTGACGACGGGATTTGCGCCCGTTCGGCTCTCGCTCGGTTTGAGGCAGCTTTGGCCTGCCCCTTCTGCTCCGGAGTTTATCCGCCTTCGTCCTTGCCTTGCCCATCCACAGTCCCTTTTTTTGAGTTTCGCCGCCTGTTGTGCTATGTGCGGCATTGGATAGTTCGGGACTGATTTGCAGCCGCTGCCGGGGTTATTCGGTGGCGGTTTTTCTTTGGGCTACATCAGCTTCGTGTATCCCGACACATGACGGCGGCCGGAGCCGATGGCATGCGGATCGGCTGCTTTGATCTTGCCCTTCGTCACAGGTATTCTCATCATCTTCTTCGGCTTCGGAGGCCGCTCCTTCTTCCGATACGGATACCGCGCTAGCTTGATGACATAGGCCTTCGAGATGCCGTGCTTTCGGCCAATCGCCGTTGGGCTCTCCCCGGCATTGTAGGCCGCCACGATCTCGTCCTTCTGGCGCTGGCAGAGCGGCATGGATCACCGATGCCCCCTCACTCTCAGAGCGTGCAGGACAGTCGTGTGATCGCGCTTGAATATCCTGCCAAGCATCGGCAGCGAGTAGTCGGGCCGCTTGTAGGCAACAGCGCACATAGCAGCCTGCCGAGCCATGACCACCCGATGCCGACGGCTCTTCGAGATGACCTCATCGTAGGTCGCACCGTGCATTCTGGCGACGAGGCCTATCATGTCCTTCAAAACCCCCGGAGGAGGCCTATCAAGGCGCATCAGTTCTCGTCGCTCCTGTTCGAGCGCCAAGCGCCGTTGCAGCCGGGCCTCCTCTTCCCGCTCCTTTTCGGCCTGTTTGCAAAGCCATTCCTTGGACGCGGCTATCAGCGCATCCCGACGCGGAGTGGCGCGCCGTTCGTTGGCGATCCGCTTGGCCCCGGCTTCGGTAAATCGTGACGATACCGCGAACATCTATGCCGCCTCCTGCTCTGACGGGTGCATGAAGTCGCGCTTCCACAATCCCCTATCCGCCGACGAATAGTAGCGGTAGGTCGCCTGATCGAACCAAAGGCTTACCTTGCCTTCAAAGTCTCCGTTGCGCTGCTTGGCGACGTTCAGGACGACGCCCGGCTTCTGTGCCAACTCAGCCCTCTCCGCGTCTGTCTTGGCGGATTGGACCTCGTCCTCATGCTTTCGGTTGCGCCAGACAGTCAGGATGTTGAACGCGTTCGCCCCGATCTCCATCGCGCCCTTGATGTCTTCCGTCTCTGGCGCCGTCTGCGCCTTTTCACCCTTGCGGGCGTGAGCCACCAGATGGGTGTGAACGTTGTTCTTGATCGTCCAGTCAACGATCTGGAACACGGCCTTTTCCTGACCGGTGTAATCGTCCTGCGCGATGCCAAGACGCATGAGACTGTCGATCACGAACTGATCGCAGCCATACTTTGCGCGGGCATAGTCGAAGACCTGCAAAAGCGGCTCGACCCCCGCCTTGCCGACCCGCTCGTAGAGAAGCAGGCCGGTGTCGAGGAAGGACAGTATCCGGTCGATGTACTGGATTGTCGGCCGGTCGATCCCGCTCGTCTGCTTGCACATCCTGCGAAGCGTCTGCTCCCCCTTCATCTCGAAGGAGGCGATGCAAATGCGTGATCCCTGCTTGATCCAGTGAGGTACGCAATCGGAAAGTATCTGGCTTTTCCCCGCCCCCGACGCGCCGCTCCACAGGGTTAGTTCCGATGGCCGGATGAAAAACCGTTCCGAGATTTTTCCGTAGGGCAACGTGTAGCCGGGCCGCTCATCGTGGGCCGGCCAGAACAGGTGAGCGACCTTGTCCGCGTACTCGACCGGCCTCTTCAGCCCGTCTGGATCGAGAGCCTTGGCCTTGGCCAGCGCATCCTTCATCACGAATTCGCCAAGGCCGGCCACAAGGCATTCGTTCGCGTCCTTCATCGGCAGGCTGACGCGATAGCAGCGGTGCCGGCCCAGCCGGGAAGCTATCTCCTCGGCGGCTTCCTCCCCCGGCTTGTCCATGTCCGTCGAGATGTAGATCCGCTCGAAGCGCTCAAGGCGATCATACTCGTTCTCGATCCAGTTCTGCTTTCCACCCTTGCCGCCACCGAACGGGACAGACATGGCAGCGAAGCCGTAAGAGGCCCATGAGAGCGCATCAATCTCCCCTTCCGTGATGATGACCTCGCGGGCATTCTCCGGGACCGCCTGCCATCCGAAAAGGACCGGCTCGCAGTTCGCCGCCGTTGGCCTGGGGTCGGCCTTGTCCTCTGCCTTGCGGGACTTCGCCAGCGCCAGAACTCCATCCGGCAGAAGGTACGGGAAAATGATCTCGTCGCCGCGCTCAGCCACCTTGTAGGCGGCTATCGCTTCCGGGCTGATGTTGCGGACCTCGCGGAGATAGTCGAGCACCCTGCCGTTCGGAGCGTGACAGTCCGGGCGTGGCGGGCGGGTGTAGGTCTTCTTCGGCTCGCGATATGGTTCCGGCCGCGCCATGCCCAACCAATCGCGGGCGGCGTCCAAAGCTTGAGCCAGAGAACCGCCGCGGGACGCTACCCACAAGTCCAGAAGATCGCCGCCTTCACCCGACTGGAAATCCTGCCAGACGCCGGCCTTCGCTCCCACAAGGTGCACGCCGAGAGACTGCCCCTTCTCGCCGGCCGTCGAGCCGGCACGCCATTCCTGGCCCTCCCGCCGTCCACCCGGCAGAAGCATTTCGGCTACCGCCTGCGCCCGGTCTGCCAAGGCCCGTTTGATCTCGGTGATATCGGCCATCAGGAAAGCCCCTGCGCTTTCCAGCGTTCGATCTCCTCGGCCGTTGGCGGCGCACAATCAACGTTGCGGTAGGGGTCAGGCTCCTCGGGTTCCTTGCGTCGCAAGAGCCCCTGCACCCATTCCATCGGCGACTGCTTTTTCGCGGCCTGTTCGATGATTTCGAGCGCTTCTGCCCACGTTTTCACCTTGTCCCGCTTGATCTTGGCGATGACGCCGCCAGCAGACGGTCCCAGCACCGCCTTGCCCCGCTCGAACGCCAGCTTTTCAAAATCGATCGGCGCTTCGGCGCCCGAACCGATAGGTTCGGAATTATCCTTTCCTTTCCCTTCCTCTCCCTCATCCTTTCCGTCGATACCATTCGGCGAACATTCAGAGATTGGGCTTGGATATTTCGGAGACTGAGGCTTATCTATCTTCTGATGTTTCCACCCGGTAACTTGAAAATACTCTTTCCCGTCAACCACATAGATTCGTATCAGATCATTCGCCTCCAATTCGGCGAACATTCTCGACACATCGTCTGACGATATGTCATCGGCTGGAAAGATCAGCGCTTTGACTTGCTTCGGGGACATCGGATGTCGGCCCGCGTCGTCGCAGAAATTCCACAGACCGATGAACATCAGGCGAGCGTTCAGCGAGCATTCCATGACCTGCTCGCTGGTCCAGAACTCCGGCTTTATTGACCGAATGCGAGCCATCAACGGCGCTCCTGGTACGGGTATGAGAGAATCTTGTTCTCAACGGGGATCTGATTTTCGGCGCCGGCAAATAGGTTCAGGAAGGTTCGCCACGCGCGGCCGGCCTTGAGCCCATCTTCAAGCGCGCCGGTGTGTTGCGCGCGGTCCTTCGCGTAGATGTAGGCTTCCCACGCCTCGCGAGCCCGCTCGTTGATGTCGATGATGTCGGCGCTCAATGCCGTTCTCCACAGATTGCGGAAACACGACATTCCAAATACACCCGCTTTGAGGGTCTTTGAAAATAAAGTGGTTCTATTACCCAGAATTCACAGGGTAATTTCATTACCCCAAGCTTCATTTTCCACATATTATCAACAGAGATCGCCGTCATTAGCGCACCACCTCCACCTCGATGCCCTTGAGAGCGCGCATCATCTTGCGCTTGAGCTTGAAGGCTTCTGTCTCGACGCCCTTGACATCGATGACACGGAAACGATCCCGCTCGTGATCCCAGAAGGCCGCATCGGCCACATAGACGCAGATGACCTCGCCTGTCGGCCCGAGAAGTTCGAAACGCTTCTGCAATTCGAGGCCGCCGATCTTGCCGGCCTTTTCAAGCCGGATCAGGTCTTCGCAATACTCGGCTTCGCGTTTCGACGCATAGCGCCGTCCGTCCACCACAATGGGTTCGTTTCGGAATTTCCTCGGCTTCTCAGCCTTGGTTATTCCGGTGCGGAACTCAGCGGCCGACATGCGCTGCTGGGTCATGCCGCAGAAACCACTCGAAACAGATTGTCGGTTTTGGCCTTGTCGAGTTCAGCAATATTACGGACAGCCTGCCGGAAGTAGGACGGCTTGAGTTCAAATCCGATGCCCTTCCTGCCGGCGGACACAGCGCCGTAGACTTCGCTCCCGATACCTAGGAACGGCGTCAGAACAACGTCCCCCGGATTGCTCCAAAGCTCGATGCACCGCTCGATCACGTCGAGTTGCAGCGGAGATATGTGCTGCTCGTCCTTCTCGTCCCGACCCCCGCGATATTGCAGAGTTCGCGTCTGGTTGATGTCCATCCAGACTGGACTGGCATAGCGCTGCCAGACCTCAATAGAATACCAGCGCTTGGCGTCTTCTGCGTCCTTGTCGGTGCGCGACTCTGCGGGCACTGGCGCATTTCCGAAGCCGACATATCGATCAAACCGACCTGCAACCGGCTCGGGATTGTCGCCGGGCTTGCGGAACATCAGCATGTAATCGGCGAGGCCCTGCCCACTGATGGTGCTGTCCTTCTCGATCTGCTTGTGCAGGAGCCGGATTGATTTCGTGCGCTGCTGTGCGACTACCGGGTCTTTCCAGATGCAGACCTCAGAGTGGAATATCCATCCGGCGTCTTCATAGGCACGGACAATCTCACCACGGAAATCCCGCATGCCGATATGGCCGTGCCTGATCTTGGACGTTGGCAACTGCATGCAATGAACGGCGTGGATGCGCCCCGGCATGGTGACGCGAAGAAGTTCCTGGATCAGGAAGGCATAGTGCTGCCAAAAGCCGTCGCCGTCGTTGTTGGAGATGTCGCGGTCATAGTTCGAAAACCGATAGAGGCCCTCGAATGGCGGAGAATGGATGCCAAAGTGGACGCTATCACCCGGCACGGCGCGGATGAGTTCGCACGCGTCGCCCTGATAGATTGCGTAGTCAGGCGTAATGACCTGATCGACGGCCATGATGTTCTCATGCTGGTTCATGATGCCACCTGTAGGAATTGCGGGAGGATGACTGGTATCGTCGGATTGTAGTTGGGCCGGTCGCGAACCATGCCGCGCACCGTTGCGCTGGAAAGATCGGCCATGTGCATCACCATGCTAGCCGCCATTCGTTCGGCGTCGGCTTCCTTACGTTTGAGGTTGGCGACAACCGCGCCTTCCGTCTCAGCCGCGATGAAATGTACGTTGACTGGTTTCGTCTGACCAAATCGCCAGAATCGGCGGACGGCTTGGAACACCTGCTCGAAGCTATCGTTGAGCCCGACAAAGCCTGTGTCGCGGCAATGCTGAAAGTTCAGGCCGAAGCCGCATATCGACGGCTTGCTGATGAGCACCCGTGTCTTGCCGGATAGGAAGTCGGCAATCTTCATTTCCTTCTGATCATCGGCGTCGGAGCCGGTCAGATTGACCGCGCCGGGGATGGCCTTTGCGATTGCCTCCGCCTCGCTGTTGAGATTGCACCACCATACGAACGGCCTGTCTGTCGGAGTGATCTTCGCGGCCATTTCGACACGCTCAGCAACAGTGTCGCGACGGGCTGAAATTCGCTCCGAAAGCGACCGCGCTTCCATGGGGAACAACAAGCCCGTATCGAGCGATGGCGCATAATCGACGCCGACAACGTGCTGATGCTGTATTAATGGCGGCAGATCATAGCCATCGTTCGCGTAGCCAAGATCGGAAGGCTTGCGCAACATCACGGCCCATGATGCCATCCACTTCCAGAAGTCATTCTCGGCATGGCCTTTCAGCCTCCATTTCTGCGTATCGCCGCCGTCATGGATGAAGAACGTCGCCAGCATGTCGGTGTATGACATGACGCCCAAGAACTCAGCATGGTTGCCAAGCTCCATGAAGTCATTCGGCGCCGGCGTGGCAGTTGCGGCAAGGCGGAATGGGATCAATGCGCATTCTTCGATCAAACGTGTTCGGTAGTGCCCGTCCGTCGATTTGAGTATCGAGCTTTCATCAAGGACGATGCCCCCAAACTCAGATAGATCGAATTTACCGATCTTCTGATAGTTGGTGACATTTACACCCGGACGGACTTCCGACTGATCTTTAACGATGCGCGCGGCCAAGCCGAACTTGCCCGCCTCACGGATATGTTGCTGCGAAACAGCAAGCGGCGCGAAGATCAGGACTGGCTTGCCAGTGTGGGCCGATACTTTTTCGCCCCACGCCAACTCCATTGCCGTCTTGCCAAGGCCAGTGCCGGCAAAGATGGCCGACCGACCGCGACGCAACGCCCACGCAACGATGTCACGTTGATGCGAAAACATGAACGCCGGCAAGTCGCCAACGTCGGACATGCCTGTCATCGGATCAGTGATGCGTTTCTGTGCGAGGAAGTCGGCGTAGTTCATTCTGCCGCCTCTTTGAACTCGATCTCGACGGCGAGCGCCTTGACCGGCTCGTCCATCTCCGCGTCGAACACGGCGTCCAGCGCTTTCAGCTTCTCCGTCTCGTAGGCGTCGATCTTCGCCCGGCACTCGGCGTTGGCGGAAAGCGCAGCGTCGATATCCCGGACATCGGCATCAGCCAGATCGGCCAAGCGGCGGTAGTTCTCAGCATCAGCAACGCGCTTGGCTCTCGACGCATGGAGGTCGAGGTCTTCCTTATCGAGAGCTTCCCGTTTGACGATCAGAAGCGGGCGCGGCTTCGACACAGCCGGCGTAAATGCAGCGGGGAGCGCCGGTGCCGGCTTCTTTCGGAATGGGTTCTTCATTTCATCCTCCTCGCTTCCTTTTTCGCCGCAATGCGCGCAGCCAAAGCCGCAGCCTCGCGATCCAAATCCTGAAGAGTGTCATCCTCGTTCATGGCCTTCTCGATGGAGATTTCGTGCTGGAGTTTGGTGACCTGTCGCTCGCACAGATCGATGTATGCCGCCATGATCCGGGCGAAGAGCCCGGCCTCCACCGTCTTTGCGCGGCCTGACTTGAGATTGCGGAGGCTCCAGAAGGGCAGGCCGTAGCGGGCCTCCAGACGCGAGAGCGCGTTGTGCTGGTCGCCCCAGCCGCGCGTCTCGTGCTCGATCATCCGGCGCACATAATCGCCGGCCACGTCGGACGAACTCATAACCTCACGTCCCAATTTATGCTTGAAAGGCTCAGTTTCTTTGCACGCCATGCTTCCAGTCCTCTCGTAGGTTCATCGGCATGACGAACCGCAGAGCGAAAGGACTGGTGCAGATCGGAAGTGCCGCGCGCAGAGCCGTGGAAAGCATGAAACGCGCGAAGGAAACCGCGTCGGGCGGCGATCAACGGCCCGAACAAATTCTGAGAGATGCGCCCAAATCCGCAGGGGCGCGCGGGCCGGTCGATGATGTCCCTACCGTAGGCCGGCCCGCAATTGTTGCGAAGGATGCAGAACGAGAATGAGCCCGCACGGACGCGGATGGCTGATTGCCGCGAATGACAATGCTCCATCGTCACACCCCCGCGTTTCTGGCGACCTGCTCAAGCCAGTCAGGCTTAGCCGGGATGAGGTCGAGCGCGTCGACGTTCTCATGCGATTGATCGATGAGAGGACGGCGAAACAGGGATAGGAGGCGCGCGAGGAATGGCATCAGGGGGCCTCACGCAAAATGATGCATCTGGCTCGGTGCTGGATGCGGAATATGTGTCCACGTTCCTCCAGTGCCGTGATTATCCGATGGATGTTCGACTTGGACGCCAGGCCCATCGCGTCCTTCATCTCATCAAAGGACGGGGAAACGCCGCCGTGGTCCTTGATGTAGGTCCGAATGAAGTCGAGAAGCTCTTGCTGCGCTCTCGTCAAACCGAAGCCCCGAAGAACAGGCTCGCGCTTCACATCACCAACGTGCGTGAAGCCAAGCTGCCTAGCAACTTCGCGAGCAAAGCCGGGGCGATTGTGAATCAGCGCAATAGCTTCTTTGGTGTGGATGCTCATGCCATTGCCCTCGCGCGCTTGTCGGCACACTCCGCACACAGCGCCTCGGTCGCAAAGCCGATCTTGCAATGACCGTCACGGAGCTTGAGGCAGCCGGGCTTATCCTTCATGAACGCCGGCACGACTTCTTCATCGGAAAGGTTCGCCGGGGAGGGCACGGGAGGAGGTGTGCCCTCCCCGGCTTTGATCGGCTCAGCCTGCTTGGGAGGGGATGGCTGAGCCAGTTTCGAGACTTTGCCCGCCGCGCTCTCGGTAGACGCGGATCCGTCAGGGGAGGAGGGGCTGACGGATTGGTGATCTTTGCGCGCGATTGCATCGGACACGCTCGCGGCGGGCGTGCTGCACACCGCATCGGCGGCACCTGCTGGCAAGGGCGGGGCCATTCCCTCGCCGCATACTTGCGCCGTGCGCCCCGATCCTGTTGCCGTCTCCGGCTGATCCTGGGTGTCGTGGATTTCGCCGGTGAGCGGGTCGATGGTTGCCGGGGCTGGATTCGAACCAACGTCAACGGAGTCAAATTCCGCGATCCTGCCACTAGACGACCCGGCAGAAAAATTTTTTTCGTTCATATTCGCCAAGCCGAGCATGTCGGCGTAGGCGGCGGTATCGTCTGCCTTGTCCACGATCTTCTGGACGCGCTTGCCGGCGCCCGTCTCGTCGTTCTCATCCTCGACGTGCGCTTTGATCAGAGCTTTGAGAGCGCCCCAGTCGCCGCCATTACTTGCGACGATAGTGCGGAAGCCGGCAATCAGCTTGGCATCGGACATCTGGCGCTCGATGATCGGGCGCGCTTCGGTCATGATGTTTTTGAGGAATTGAGCGGTGACGGCCATTTATGCGGCCTCCGCTTCGATCGTCGCGCCAGCCAGCCAAGACGGGACGGCGCTGGTTCTGTACCATTCGGACGCGACAGAGAACGGGGTGTTCTGGTGAAGCGCCCACTCATGCAATATCGTCCCTGGGAGGGCGCAAACCAGACGGATTTCAACACCGTAGATCCGCGACAGTTCCTTCATGCGCTTTTCAGGGCGCGTCGAAAAACCGATCTTTGTGACGCCCGGTTCCTTTGCCGCACGCGCCGAGTAAATGAAGCCGACGTATCGCTCGTCCAGTGGACGCATGAAGCGCGCCCAAGCCAGCGCGGCTGCCGCGTCTCCGAACCTGCGGCAGTCGTTGATCGCCTTGTGGACATCGCCCCACGAAAGGCCAAGGAGGCGACACGCCCACATAAGCGTCTTGCGCTCTCCCGGATCGTCGTCGCCGTACTCGGCGGCAGCCGCCAAAGGCGCGACTGTTCTGAGCCAGAGCGCCGCTTCGGGGACAGCCCTGCCGACGCCCGGCCTTATCGTCCTATGTTCAGGAAAGCGGGGGCCGGCTGGATGCTCCATGCCATTCGTAGCCAACTGATACGCCCTGCGGGGGCGACAGAACGAAACAACCATGTCGGTCGTGCGTCGCATTTCATCGGCAAGGCCGGAGCGCGTAATCATTCCCCGCCCTCCCCTTCCGCCGCGCATTTGGGCGAGCAGGTGACGGCATAGCTGTCGAGAGACTGGATCGGGGATTGAGCACGCCAGCTATAGCCTTCACGCCATGGGCCCCGACGGCCGCAATGGGAACATGTCCAGACGCGCTTGACCGCGGTAGCGCTCATTGCGCCACCCCTTCTGGTTGAGGGGCGGGGGTAAAGGTGGCTTTTCGATACCAATCCGCAGGCTGGACGCGTCCGCCGGTCGCGGCTTCAATCGCCAGCACCATTTCTTTTTCCGGGAAACGCGTCCCCGCGATCCATCTGTTGATGGTGATTTGCGAAACGTTGAGGACTGACGCCAGATCAGCCTTCGTGATCGCGGTAGCAGGAGATTTCAAAAACTCGTCCAAGGTCATGGATGCATCTAATACCATATTGGTATTTTCCTGCAAGCGCAAAATACCAAAACGGTTTTTGATAACCATTTCAGGCACCTATACCATTATGGCATGGACGACTTGAAGACTTTGCGAGAGAGGGCCGGGCTGACCCAGCAAGAGCTGGCGGACAGGGTAGGTACGTCTCAGCCGCAGATCCGACGACTTGAATCGGGAGACCGAGAACTCACGCGAACGTGGGCTGAGCGTTTGGCGCCGGCTCTCAAGACCACGGCAATGAAAATCCTGTTCCCGGATAGCGACCCCGCTGACGGACAAGTTCGGGGACGTCTGATCTCATGGGTGAGTGCCGGCGCTCTACTTCAGCCGGATGTCCGGCCTGCCCATGACGATGACGATGTCCAGTGGGTTTACGCTCCGGACCTCGATCCGAATGGTGACTGGATTGTGCTTCGGGTGGACGGGGATTCCATGAACCGCATCTCTCCACATGATTCTCTGATCTTCGTGAACCGAAAGGACCGGCGTCTGGTGCCGAACGCCTGCTACGTGATCGCGGACGGAGAAGGCGGCGCGACTTATAAGCGATATCGCCCACCGAACACATGGGAACCTGTCTCCACCAACAAGGAGCACAAGCCGCTCGAATTGGACGAAGGTCACCAGCCGGAAGTTATAGGACGAGTCAAGAAAACCATCTTGGCGATGTAGCCTTGGGGGGGGCAAATGAACGACGAGGGAGCCGGCGTCGGACTAATGGTCCTCGTTATAGCGGGCATCTGGATTATCTTTGGAACTCCGATGCGCGATATCCGATCTTGGACCGGCAATGCGACCTATCAAGACCAGTTGGATATCCTTACGGAGAGCGTGAAAAAGAAAAAGATCGGGGAGACGTCTGACTACTGGCTAACCAAAACAAACTTCTTTGGCGAGCCAGATCGAGTGGCCCTTGTTTTTGGGATTTTGGGTGACCAGGAGTTTTGTCAAGACCTCGCGGAACTGTACGCGCACAAATATCCTCGATCTAACTACTATTGCCTGCCAGCCAACGGCAATTGATGCTGTTTTCGGTTGGGCGCGAATAGCCTCGGGAGAGCTATCTCTGCGTGCGCCTTGTCAACGGCTTGACTGGAGATGGCGGGCGGCGCTGACGCCACCCTGATTCGGCCGGCTATCTTCCCTCGCGGAGAGGCGGGCAAGGCGGGATAAAGATTCGCCGCCCGAAAACTTTTCTGCATCCATGCGAACTTTAATACCAGATTGGTATTGACAATATATACCGATTTGGTATTTTCCTCCCCATCACCACCGGCAACCACCGCACCGAAGGGGAGAACCAACGTGGCATTGTCCGACCAGCACGCAGTCACCTACGACTTCGAAGAGCTTCAGCCGGTGATCGGCGGTGTCCGTATGGACATTTACATCACCGGCACTGCCGAACTGGCGCACGATCCGAGCTACGGCACATTCTACATCAAGTCGATCACGCTGCCCGGCTCGGTCAAGGACATGATGGCGAGGCCGTCACTGTTCGGCGGCCGCCCTCGCAAACTGGTTCCATTCACCATGTTGCGCCGCGCGGACCACGATAGCTCGCTTGAGGCGCATCTGTTCCGGCTGATCGCAGCTGCAATATACGAAGACGAAAAGGCCATTGAAGCCTGGAACGCCGAGAAGGCGGAGGCGGCGTAGATGGTTGCCGTTCGCAACGGCACGTTCGGCGAGCGCCGCGCTGCCTGATCACTTCACCGAATTTCTGGAACCACGCAATGGCGAAGCTTCTCACCAAACTCACTCCCGAACAGGAAGCTCGAATTCCGGCAATCCGTGACGAATTCCTACGCATCGGGCTGTCGACCGAACCGGCCGACTTCGACGCCGCCGAACAGGCCGCGCGGGACGCATATGCCGTGGCTGGCCTTCCAGCCCCCGAATTGTTCATCCGCCTCGCCTCGCCGATGGAGGGGGCAATTGGCGCAGCGATCCTCAAGGGTACTCGTATTGGAGAGAGCGTCCGGGATCAGGTCTGGGATCAGGTCCGGGCTCAGGTCTGGGCTCAGGTCCGGGATCAGGTCGGGGATCAGGTCGGGGCTCAGGTCCGGGCTCAGGTCGGGGCTCAGGTCTGGGATCAGGTCCGGGATCAGGTCTGGGCTCAGGTCCGGGATCAGGTCGGGGATCAGGTCGGGGCTCAGGTCCGGGCTCAGGTCGGGGCTCAGGTCTGGGATCAGGTCGGGGCTCAGGTCTGGGCTCAGGTCCGGGATCAGGTCTTGGCTCAGGTCCGGGATCAGGTCGGGGATCAGGTCTGGGCTCAGGTCCGGGCTCAGGTCTGGGATCAGGTCTGGGATCAGGTCCGGGCTCAGGTCGGGGCTGCTTTCTATAGCCAGCACGAAGCCGGATGGCTCTCATGGGCATCGTACTTCCATCGCGTTTGCAATCTCCCCGGAGCCGAGAAGATCGAGCCGCTTGCTCGGATCGCAGCCAACTGTGGGTGGGTTTGGTTTTTCGCAGGCGCCGTGATTATCACAGATCGGCCGCGTATTCTCCGCCGCGATGATCAGAACCGGCTCCATTGTGAGGATGGACCGGCACTCGAATACCGTGACGGATTTGCGATCCATGCGTGGCACGGAACGCGCGTTCCGACTGAGTGGATTGAAGATCGTCCCAGCCTAACCGCCAAAATCGCTCTGACGTGGCCGAATGTCGACCAGCGTGCAGCGGCGTGTGAAATTCTCGGCTGGCACAACATCATCAATTCGATGAACGCGCGGATCATCGATGCCGATGACGACCCGCAGATTGGTCGGCTTGTTGAGATCGATTTACCTGATCACGGCCCGCAAAAGTTCATCCACGCAAGATGCGGCACCGGCCGCGAAATCGCGGTCATGGCCGACGCACGGGCCACGACGATCCTGGAAGCGCAGGCTGCGTCCTACGGCCTAAGCGCCAGCGACTTCATCATCCCTGAAATCAGAACCTGAAAGGAACAAGCATGAAGACTTTCGAAAAATGCGCTGCGCAGGGCGACGTAATGTTTATCCGGGTGGCAACAATCCCGAATGGCTTGACGGAGCAGAGCCCCAACGACAAAGGCGAGTTGGTTATCGCCCATTCCGAAACCGGCCATGACCACGTCATGGTTCTCGACCGGTCTGACGCCCTTCCGACAGTGCAGATGTTCAACGGCGATAACCCGCTGATTTCATGGCTCAAGGTCAATCGACCAACGGCGCTGGATCACAAGCGCGACCACCACCGGCACGACAGCATCCAGTTTCAGCCCGGCATGTACGAAATCCGCCGTCAACGAGAGCAGCGGCCAGAAGGCTGGCGTCGCGTTGCCGACTAACCCCCAGCAGGCGGCGCGAATGCCGCCCAAGGAGCCTATCAATGCGCTCTGCCGATCTTTTTATCAACGCCGCGTGCGAATGGGCCGCCTCCAATCCATGGCGCATCGCTCAGGTGATTGTCCTGTGCGTCACGGCTCCGTGCTGGATGGAGAGGTTGTTGCCATGAGCGCGGACCCGATGGCTGTCTTCTGGTCTAGGCGCACTGATCTCGCGATTGCCGGGAAGTCGCCCGGCGACCAGCTCCAAATCCTCGGCGACATGATTGCCGAGGCCGAACACGCAAAGGCCGCAGGATACGGCCCGACGCAGTCGGACATCTACAACGCAAAGCGCAAGTGGAACGCGATTTACGAACAGTGGATCGGCGAGCGCTTGCCTTCGATGAAAAGGGAAATCGCATGAACACCGCGCTTGAAATCCAGGAGTCGCAGGGCCGGCAGATCGTGAGCGATGCGCGACCGGAGAACGACAACCCCGTCGTTTCGATCCTGTCGCGTCTAGTGATGGACCCGAGCCTACCCGTCGAACGGGCTGAGCGCGTCTTTGCCATGTACTACGAAGCGCAGGATCGCGCGCGTCAGCAGGCAAGGGAAGACGCGGCCATCGCCGCACGCAATGCATACTTCGCGGCTATGTCGGCGTGCCAGAAAGAACTGCCTGTTGTCGTCAAGAACCAACGGAACAAGCACACCAACTCTGACTATGCCGACCTTGCCGCTATCGAAAAGCAGGCGATGCCGAAAATTCATGAGCATGGTTTCGGAGTGACGTTCCAGCCTTGCGGCTACAACGAACTCGGCGAACTCCAGATCAAATGGCAGATCAGTCATTCTGGCGGTCATGTCGAGAGCGACATTGCCGGCATTCCGGTGGACGGCGCGGGCGCGAAGGGCGGGATCAATAAGACCGGAACGCAGGCGTTCGGCAGCACCGCGACTTACGGTCGCCGTTACCTGCTTTGCATGCTGTTCAACATCTCGACCGGAGATGACCGCGACGGCAATCGAGTTCCTGACGAGCCATTGGAAAGGATCAATGAAGCGCAGTTGAATCGGCTTCGCGATCTGCTTGAGCAGACAGAATCCGATGTTGCCAAGTTCTGCGAATTGGGCCGGTTCGAGGCGTTGCCCGACATGCTCGCCAAGGACTTTGACGCTGCTATTCGACTGCTGGAGCAGAAGAAGGCGAGGATGGAGGCAGGCAAGTGACCATCATCCGCGTCATCGATATGGAAACCACCGGCATGGACCCTTCGTCCGAAGTGATCGAACTCGGATGGTGCGACTATGAGGTCGAGACGAGAGAAATAAGCGACCCCGTCTCCGTGCTTTTCCACGTCGGGGTCATTCCTCCAGAAAGTCGGGCCGTCCATCATATCAGCCTGTCCGATATTCCGACGACCGCGCAACCCTTCGATGCGTTCGCCGACGTCTTCATGCCGGCCGATACGATGGCGATCACCTTCTTCGCTGCGCACAATGCGGCGTTCGAGTGCCAGTTTCTCGGTGAGATGGAACATCGCCGTGTCATATGCACATACAAGTCCGCGCTGCGAATTTGGCCGGATGCTCCATCGCATGCGAATGGCGCGCTGCGGTACTGGCTGGAAGATGCCGGCAAAATTTCTCTGGACGCGACCAAAGCGCACCCGACGCATCGCGCCGGCCCTGACGCCTACATCACGGCTCACCTGTTGCGAGCGCTTTTCGAGGCGGGGGCATCCGGCAAGGAAATGGTTGCGTGGACCGGCGCTCCCGCCGTCCTCCCCCGCTGTCCAATCGGAACACCATGGCGCGGCATGAAGTGGTCGGATGTTGATGCCGGCTTCCTTGGCTGGATGGCGCGCAAGGAAGACATGGAGCCCGATCACCGATGGAACGCCCAACGTGAACTCGATCGGAGGCAGGCGGCATGATGGAGATTTTCACGGACCTGGAGCAGGGATCGTCGGAATGGTTCGCATGTCGGGCAGGCATCCCTACAGCCAGCAAATTCGCGACCGTGATGGCGAAGGGCGAAGGCAAGACGCGCTCAGAGTACATGCGCAAGCTGGCAGGCGAGATACTAACCGGCGAGCCTTCGGAGCAGTTCTCCAACATACACACGGATCGCGGCAACGAAATGGAGGATGAGGCGCGGGAAACCTACGCCTTCATCAATGATGCTGATATTCAGCGCGTCGGCTTCATCCGAAACGGCAACAAGGGAGCGTCGCCCGATAGCCTGGTCGGAGCAGATGGCGGTCTGGAGATCAAGACGGCGCTGCCTCATATCCAGATCGACCGGCTTGAGCGTGATCGGTTGCCGCCGGAACACAAGGCGCAAGTTTACGGCAACATCTGGCTTGCCGAGCGCGAGTGGTGGGACTTCGTTTCCTACTGGCCTCGCCTGCCCGTTCTGACTGTCCGCGTCTACCGCGACGAGGAATACATCAAGACGCTTTCCGACGAGATCGACCGCTTCAACGACGAGTTGGCGGCGCTGGTCGAGCGCGTTAGTCGATACGGGCAACCGCCTTTGAGGATGGAAGACCTGCCGGAGTCGGCACGGCTTCTGATGGCGGGGTGAGCGATGGGCCAGACCGTCATCCTTCGCGGGCCTTCTCAGCGATCATTCGCCAAGCAGTTGATCGACCGCGCGCCGACCGATGCCGTCGTGACGATCCGTGAGGCAACCCGCACGAACGACCAGAACGCCAAGATGTGGGCGATGCTGTCCGATGTGTCCCGTGCCAAGCCGGAGGGCCGGAAGTGGACGCCTGAGACGTGGAAGGCAGCGTTCATGCACGCCCTCGGCCATCAGGTGCAATTCTGCGAAGGCCTCGACGGCACTGGCCCGTTCCCGCTCGGCTTCCGATCATCCCGGCTCACGGTTCGGCAGATGATCGATCTGATCGAATGCATCTACGAATACGGATCACGCCACCGTGTGCAGTGGTCCGAACCTCCTTCGCTCGTGGTGAGCGAACCCGGCGGCAGTCATTCCCCCTCCCCCGAAACCACGGCTGCCGCCGGCTCCCATTCCATGAGAGGTGCAGCATGAAGCGCCTTATCCGCAAGGCCATCAACGGATGGATCGCGTGGCGAAACCGCAAGCGTCTCCATCGAGCAATTCCTGTCCTGGCAGAACTGGACCGGCAGCAGGCGGAGTACCGCCGCTCGCACAAGCGCGGCGCGGCTCGCATCATCAAGGCTCGCAAGCAGGCGATATGCGACGCGCTCGCCGCTGGCAACCGCACGGTGGAGGGTTAACATGGCCCGCTCCGTCGAAGAATGGATCGGCAAGACCGACGACCAGCGCGCGCCTCCACGCATCCGCCAGCGCATTTTCGATGACTGTGGCGGCAAGTGCCATATCTGCGGCAACGCCATCGTCGGGAAGCGTTGGGCGCTCGATCACACCAAGGCGCTCGTGAACGGAGGCGAGAACCGCCAGTCGAACCTCAAACCGGTTCATATCGCCTGCCACGCCGAAAAGACTGCTGCTGACGTTGCCGAAAAGGCAGCCATCGCGGCCAAGAGGCGGGCGCACCTTCGCATCGTCCCGGACGGCCCGAAGATGCAGGGCCAGCCATTCCCCGTCACGAAATCACGCGCCGAGAAGAAGCAGCGGGATCCGAAGCCCAAGCTTGATCCGCGCCCTATGTACGAGGCCCGTCAATGACCCCCTCCCTCCCCTGCGCCCCGCAGATCGGCTCCCGGCAGGTGGTGGCATGACGGCCTACTACAACGAGATTGATGAAGAAGCCGCTGACGTGCTGCGCGCGCTGATCGCTGATGACGTAATCGCGCCGGGCGACGTTGACACCCGCACAATCAAGGAAGTCCAGCCTGATGACCTCAGAGGATATGACCAGTGCCATTTCTTCGCAGGAGGCGGTCTCTGGTCCGTCGCCGCGCGCCTCGCCGGATGGTCAGACGACAGACCTCTTTGGACAGGAAGCTGCCCCTGCCAGCCGTTCTCGTCGGCGGGAAAGGCAACCGGAACAGATGATCCAAGGCATCTGTGGCCGGACTTTCATCGCATCATTCGTGCCAGACGGCCCGTTGTCGTCCTGGGAGAGCAGGTTGCGGAAGCGTCTGGCCGCCATTGGTTCGACGGAGTGCGATCTAATTTGGAGGAGGACGACTACTCCTGCCGGGCGGTCGATATCCCGGCTTGCGCGGTCGACGCGCCAATCGAGCGGAGCCGTCTCTACTGGTGCGCTGTGGCCAGGGCCAACCAGCTCTTTGAACGGGGATACACCAGAGAGCCACGAGGCAAGGCAGGCCAGAGTCGTGGCGAAGCACGGTCGCCGTATGGGCACACCGTTGAACGTCGCGATGATGCACGCTGCACGCGGGACGACCATAGCAGCAATCGACCGAACGGCTCCTGGTGGGCAGACGCGGAGCGCATCGTCGGACACGACGGCCAATGGCGGCGTTGTAAATCCGGCCTTCCCTTGTTGGTTGATGGGTTTCCCGGACGAGTGGGTGTCTGGCGCATTGCTGGCAATGCGATCTCGCCAATCCTCGCCGCGGAAGTGATCGGCGCTCTCATGGACATCATGGATGAGCGAGCATGAAAACGTCTCTCGCCCCATGCCCCCGCGCTGAAACCTACAACCGGGGTGACTGCTGCGGAGAGTGCTTCAATGACCCCGCCAAGGTCATCGAGGCGGTGCGTGAAATCCTTACCGCCTGGAATTTCGGCCCGATGACAGATCGAGCGGCATTAGAGCGCATCCACGCTTTTGTCGGGGACAACATTCAGAACGGAGTGGAACCATGAACCTCTGCCACGTCTGCGCTTCCCCAGCCATCAACGCCGATGCCGCTCTGTGCCTCACGTGCTCGGCCGCCGAAGTCATAGCCGCCTTCATGGACGTCTACGGCGTCCCTTCTCTGGAGCGGAGGTTTGCCGCATGAGCACCGAACACGCCCGCATCTACATCCAGTTCGCCGACAACGGCAACATCCGCAAATGGCAGCGTGAGCCTTTTGACGGCGGCACGGAGTATGTTGCTGCTGACTGCCAGTCCAAGCCGCAGGCCTTGCCGGATGGGTACGGCGACTACTGGCATTCAATCGATACAGCGCCCGAAGACCAACATGTCATCCTCGCCACGAGCGGCGATCACGTCGGCGAAGCTCTCATGCTGATCGATGAAGATACCGGTCAGCAAAAATGGACATGGGCTGGCGGTCCCGTTTCCAAGTTCCATGCGCCGCTTGGTTGGCGGCCAATGCCGTCTCCCATTCGCGCACCTGTTCTAAGCGACAACCGACCGGGTGGCTTCGATGGCCCAACAGGAGCTGAATAGTATGAGCATCGTCCAAATCAGTCGAGCCGCCAGCGTTGATGAAATCGTTGCCGAGATGGATCGACGCGGCAAGGTCATCGAGCGGCTTGAGGCACGGCTTGCGCATATTGATGGCATCTATCCCGGAGCGATCGACAATCTGCTCCACCACCAGCGCCAGTTGGATATGGACGGCATCGAGGTCGCAGTCTCCCGGCAGGCGCTTTGTGAGGTCTTAGCGGGCATAGACGCAGTCCTCGCCGCCGCTCCATCCCCATCCAGCGAGGCGGTGGGGTGGCGGCCGATAGAGAGTGCGCCGAAGGATGGGACGCGGTTTCTGGCCTATACGGATGATGGGATAGACTTCTTCCACTGGCAAGATCACCAGCGCGAAGGTTCACCTGTAGGGTGGCGCGACAGTTTTATTCGCGTCTATCGAGAGAACGATCCGACCGGCCCGGAAGGCTGGATGCCCCTCCCCGCCGCCCCCGTCTCTCATGGAGGGGCGGAATGAACTTCAAACAAGTCGAAGTTGGGCGACAAAATCGCAATGCGGTGCGCGCGCTGCTTTCGTCATGCCTTGGCATTTCGCGCCGCGAGATCGGTGAAATGCTCGGCTTGAGCCCTATGGCCGTTACCCGCCACGTCGCTGCGATACGCGAAGAATGGGGCGCCAAGACACTGCCAACAAGGCGTGGAGGCGGCCGTGGCGAATAAGCTGACGCACACGCTTGGGCCTTGGTTTGTAGACGGCCCGCCGTGGAACCAGATCGTATGGTCGAGTGCCGAGAACCGTGTTTGCTTTCTGGCGCATTCGAACGGTCTTGATGACGATAGGGATGTTGCCACTGGTCATCTGATAGCTGCATCTCCCGATCTGATCGAATTCGTCGTGAAGGTTACGAACTACCTCGAATATCTCCCAGCACTACTTGAGTTGGGCCAGATGTCGGGGCACGCCGGCAACTGCACCATCCTGGCGAAACAAGGTCGAGCCGCCATCGCGAAAGCCACCGGCCTCACCCTCGCAGGAGGTAGCGATGCGTAAGCTGACGGTACGGGACGCTGATCGCTTTTATGGGGAACCGCTTGCCCGGTTTGACGCGATGGCAGGGTCCGAAAGCGTCGATCCAGTCGATGCTGCGCACTTCAAGATGTGGTGCCGGATCGCGGCTGATGAAATTCGGCACGCCCGCGATTTGCAGGCAAAAGCAGAGACGAATTGCCGCCACTGGAGAGAAGAGGCCGGCAAGCTGCACTCGCAGCTTCGCGCAGGCCGCGCCAAGCTGGCGGAGGAGCGGTAGATGGCTGACGTGAACATTATCCCAAAGGTCCGCTGTGACAACTGCGGCCACATCGAGGAAAAGCACAAGGGTCAGTACGACAAGGCGTATAGCCGTCCCCGCACATGGGGGTCGTGCAGAATGGAAGGGTCGCGCGCTACCGACAGCTACGGCAGCAAGAGCCGCCTCGATTTCACCGATCTCTGTCCGAAATGCGCGCAAGCCGCGCTTGATGCCGCTGCTGATGTTTTGAAGGCACGGCGCGGCGAAGGAGAAGTCGCATGATCTCCCCCGAAGCATTGGAGAAGGCGCGGAGCCTCGTTGCAAACTACGGCAGTGATCCAGACGGATTGCTCGTTGGGGCAATCGCCGCCGCGCTCCAGTCCCAAGCGGCACGCATTGCCGAGCTTGAGGCGGGGTTGGACTGCCTTGTCAACGCGAAGGCGTTGTCCGGCGTCCGTGAACTCGTCGCCGGCTGGAATGGTGAGAACCAGCCGGATGGACCCTACGCCGAACGGCACCCTGCCAGACTAGGCGCAACGCTCCCGAAAACGAACTGCGGTGCGGTCTATGCGCTCGATGATGCGATGCAGACCGCCCGTTCCCTCTTGAACAAGGATCGCCAGCCATGACCACCGCACAGACAGAAGCGCGGGCGGTTGAGTCCGTCCGCAAATGGCTCGACGGAGGCTGTTCATCGTGGGGCCTGCCTTCACAGCAGATCGAAATGCTGCTTTCCGCCCTCGCCGCCAAAGACGCAGAGATAGCAACGCTCAAGAAGGAAGCGTCGAAGTTCGCGGAATGGGTGGAGGATTACTCCAACGACGGCCACATAGCCCGAGCCGCCCGTGCCTTCCTCGATAAGATGGAGGGGCGAGATGGTTGAAGTCCGCCGCGTCGATAGCCTATTCGACGGCAGGCACCGCGCAGGGCGCTACCGCGTCTCGCCGCCTTCGGACCATCCGGCCAGTGGGATGACCGTCGAAGTCGCCATGGGCGGCGGCGCGTATTCCACCATCATCAACCCGCAGTCTTTCAAGAACGGCGGGCCGGAGTGGGTCATGCGCTACGGCAACCCGGAATCCATCAGGTACACGGTGGCCTCTCTCCTTGAGACCTTCGACTACCTGCTTTCGGACAACATCAACATGAAGGAGGCGACGGAACGGCTGCGCATTCTCCGAGCTGTTCGGCGGGATTTGGTGAAGGGCGGCGGAGATGGTTGAGCGGTTTGACCTCGTTCAATACGAACACTTCGACCAACTCGACAGGGCAGTCAACGGCGATTGGGTCCGCTACTCCGACCACGAAGCCGAACTCTCCGCCCTCAAGAAGCAGGTAGAGGAACTGACGAAGGCACTGGAACCGTTTGTTGCTCTCGCTGATAAACGCGACGCTCACTACCGGCGGCGGGGCGGCAACTGCGACAATTTCCCTGACACACACCCGTCATACGACATAGATGCCGGGAAGCGTGAACTTCCCATGGGCGCATGGAGGGCAGCCCGAGCCGCCCTTGCCTCTACCAGGGAGACGAGCGATGCAGGTTGATGAGAAGGCCCGCATTGCTGCGGCAGACGCTATCTGGAACGAGTTCTTGTATCACGCAGATACAGTAGCCTGCGGTGACCGCTTTCAGACGCCAGATGCCGCGATGGCCCGAAGGATATCGGACATCGCCATCACCGCCTATCTCTCAGCCCTTGGCGAGCGGGAGCCGGTGGCGTCGGTCGATCAACCCGAACTGCTCACCATCGCCTATATGCAAGGCGCTTACAACGCGGTGAAGGGCGGCGGAAAGTTCAGGTTCCCGCTCAAATCCCGCGTCACGAAGACCAAGGGCTCGTCGTGGACAGGCCCTATAGTCGGCTTCTACAGCACGAATCTGACGCCCATCGGCTACGCGGTCGAAAGCGAGAACGAGCCCGGCAGCGTCCAGATTTATCCGGAAGCCGCACTCGAAGCCGCTGGCGGGAGGGGGTGATGCGATCACTCTGCAACCCCAACCGCTTCCTCCGATCAATCCAGCATTGGTATTGGGGAAACCCGCAACCGACGCGGACTTACAAGCGCAGGCTAGCGGCTTCGTTCTTCACAAGTATGAACAAAGCACGTCGGAAGGTGCCCAAGCGGGTATTCACAATACTCAGGAGCCGCCCATGACGCCGGCTGGGATCATCGCGCGGGAGCCGGAGCGCGCTTTCGAAACCGTCGCTCAATGGCACGACAAGAACGCGCGCCTGTGTCTTGAAGTGTCGAGAGACGATCCGCGCCTCAATGCCGATGACAGGCGTAGGGCTTTCGAGGCTCACCGTCATCATGCAGCGAGCACGGCGGCCATCCGGAATAAACTCTCGGACGAACGCCGGGCCGGGTAGTGTCTCAGTTTGAAATTTGACGCCTTGTCGATCTATGTCGGTTCGACTGTCGCACAACAGCGCGAACTCCTATATGCTTACCGGAAAGCATGGGAGGGCAAGGCATGAAGGTGAAGATCAAGGAATTTGGCTTGGATATGGACGTCAAGACGAAGGGCATGATGCTCGACGTCTATTCGCCTGACGGTAAGACCAGATTGGGCGACCTACAGATCACAAAGACCGGCCTGATATGGTGCAACGGGAAGGCGCATACCGGACCGAAAGCGACATGGAAGGAGTTTATTGATTGGATGAATTCCTGATGCCGACCGGACCTAAAGGACAGAAGCGCCCCGCCGACGTGATCGGCAATGCCGTCAAGGTCATGCGCATTGCCACTGGCGAGGAAGCTGACGACGTGATTGACGACGGCAAAGACGCCGCCGCGAAGGAGCTTGGCCGCAAGGGCGGAAAGAAGCGCGCGGCCAACCTGTCACCAGAACGGCGTGCCGAGATCGCGAGGAAGGCCGCAGCAAGTCGTTGGAACGAAAAGCAAAAATAAACTCGGAATATTTTGCTTCCATTTTGATAGGGTGCTGTGATAGGCTCAGCCATCGATTCGAGATGGCGGAGCCACCATGCCGAGAGACGAGGACTACAGCCGCAAGAAGCTCGAACGGCTTATGCCGATCTTCTACCACGCCGCCGTAAAGGGCGTTCGCGAAGTCCTCGATGACTATCCGAGGCATGGCCACAAGCACCGTACAAATACCCGTCGCAGTATCGTGCGCGACCACATTGTTGATCATCTCCGCGCGGACCTGATGACGGACCCGGAGGTGTCGATAAAAGAGAAAAATCAGACGACATATTTTGGCATATGCAGCGAGTTCCGGTTGCTCGCGAAAAGAGCAACGCCAGATGGCTTGGTCGCCCTAAACTCCAATCAGTCGTCGTTTGCCTTCCAGGACAATCGACAGTCGATAATGTTCGCGTCGGCGGACTTGCCGGCTGACACGACGAACATCTACCTCAGCTACAGCGACAATCCGATCGATCCGCGCGAGCCGTTCGTATATCTGATCTGTCCAAAAGAGGACGGCTACCATTGGCGCATCGAGATCGAGCCGCCGGCGGCAGCAGAGGTTGTCGAGATCAAGCGCGATACTCCGCCGGACGACGGCGACGATATGGAACTGATTCGTATTCCCGAGCAGCCGAAGCCGGATACGTCCGAGACTTGAAATGGCTAAGGCATTCAATCCAGAAATGCTCGCCTTGGCGCGAGAGTCCAAGGGATTCACGCAAGGCGATTTGATCGAGCGCCTTGCCCTTCCGATGTCGCAGGGCAAGCTTTCCAAAATTGAGAACGGCCTCATTCCGCCAACGGAAGAAGATGTAACTGCCTTGGCGGATGCATTGGGTTATCGACGCGAGTTTTTCTATCATCCGCACCTTAGGCGCGCGGAACCGGCGACCTATCACCGTAAGAGGCAAAAGCTGTCGAAAGGCGATTGGGCGCGCATCTACGCGAAAGCGGAGATCTATCGGATCACTGCGTCCATCTTTCTTCGCTCTGTCGAACTGGCACCCAGCCGTTCGCTTCCGCCGTCCATCGATCCCGATGAGGTTGGCGACCGTGTTGACGACATTGCGCGTGCCGTCCGCCAGGCATGGTCGATGCCGCGCGGCCCGGTCGAAGATGTCACGTCCCTGATGGAGAGCGCCGGCATCGTTGTCGTGCCGTTCGACTTCGGGACAGAGCTTTGCGACGGCTTCTGCCAGTCTGCCTCAGAAGGGATGCCACCCGTTGTGTTCATCAACACGCGGCAACCAAAGGACCGGCTTCGGTATTCGCTTGCGCACGAGCTGGGACATCTCGTCATGCATAAGATTCCCAATCCCGAAATGGAGCGTCAGGCCAACCTTTTCGCCAGCGAATTTTTGATGCCGACCGCCGACATCGCGAAGGACTTCTACGGCCTCTCACTGGAAAAGTTCATGGCGCTAAAGAAGTTTTGGAAAACGTCGATGGCGGCCCTGATGATGAAGGCGCGCGACATCGGGCGAATGACTGAAAGCGCGCATCGATACTACATGATCAATATGTCGAAACGGGGCTGGCGAGCGAAGGAGCCGGTAGAGATAGAGGCTCGCGAAACTCCGAAGCTCATCTACCAACTTGTCCGCGCTCATATGGGGCATCTGCACTACACACTAGACGATCTATCGACGCTAACCGGCCTTCCTCCTGAAACCTTCCAGGACTTCTTCGGTCTCGTCAGCACGCCCAAATTTCGGATAGTCACTTGAACTTTCATGCTTGACACTAAGCATAAAAGTTCAGATATTAGGGGCATGAACAAGCTGCCCCTGAAAACCCGCGTCCAAATCCTCACCATGCTTTGTGAGGGATCGTCCATGCGCTCGATCTCCCGCGTTGCCGACGTGTCGATCAACACGGTTTCCAAGCTGCTCGTGGACGCCGGGACCTTCTGCGCTGCGCTGCATGATCGCGAAGTCCGCAACGTGAAGTCGGCCCGCGTCCAGTGCGACGAGATTTGGAGCTTCGTCGGCGCGAAGCAGAAGAACGTTCCGAACATGAAAAACGCGGTTAATGGTGCAGGCGACGTATGGACTTGGACCGCGCTCGACAGCGACAGCAAGCTGATTATCTCTTGGCTGGTCGGCGGACGTGACAGCGAATATGCGCTCGCCTTCATGGACGATGTTCGCGACCGCCTCGCCAACCGCGTCCAGCTTACGACGGATGGTCACAAGGCATACCTGAACGCGGTTGAAGAAGCGTTCGGCGGTGACATCGATTATGCGATGCTCGTGAAGCAATACGGCGAGCCGGAAGGCAAGAAGGCCAGCCAGGAACGCCGCTACAGCCCCGCCGTCTGCACTGGCGCGGTCAAGACCCGCATCGAAGGTTCGCCCGATCCGGCGCATGTCAGCACTTCGCACATTGAGCGCGCCAACCTCACGATGCGCATGGCGAACCGCCGCTTTACGCGTCTTACCAATGCCTTTTCAAAGAAGTTTGAGAACCACGTCCACATGGTCGCGCTCTATACTGTTTGGTACAACTTCATGAAGATGCACAAGACGCTGAAAATGACCCCTGCGCTGGCAGCCGGCATCACTGGCAAGCTCTGGTCAATGGACGATCTAGTCGCGATGATGGACGCCGTTGCGCCGAAGCCGGGGCCGCGCGGTCCCTACAAAAAGGCAGTGGCGGCTTAGGCCGCCACTGCCTTTGCTCTTACCGAGGGACGGTTGAATGGTGGCAAGCTCTTGGCCGCTTCCTTAGCCGCCTGTTTGATATCCTTCTCTTTTGCGGGGCGGGAAAAGTGCTTCACGGCCTTGCGCACGAACTCCTCAGCGAGCTGGATTTTTTCTTGTTCTGACATCCTCAGTCTCCATTTGATATCTCGTCCCACGTTTTATCGAGGACGAGTTCCGTGAAATCCTCGATCCAATATTTCTGACTCAGCTTACCCTTATTCAAGAACGATCTTAGCGCCTGATCGATCCCCACTACCGACCGCAACGGTCCCGTTCACGTCGTCGGGGCGTACCTTTTCTCCCGCGAACCCCTTCTTAAAGAGCGATTTTCCCTCCCAGGGCTTCCCATGAGGGAATCAAACTAATTTTTTG